>ERZ1292633.69-Hain-H41-02um-R1-69-length-145429-cov-11_pt1 | contig 145429 bp, 160 predicted proteins | sample MGYA00564406_ERZ1292633 | MGnify/ENA primary metagenome ERZ1292633 (study PRJEB36523, sample SAMEA6512639) | groundwater metagenome | collected 2019-01-08 | study: AquaDiva: Metagenomics assemblies of 32 groundwater samples
ATGGACGCGAAAACTGAGACGCACGATTTAGCGAAAACTGAGATATTGATTTACAGGCGCATATCTTTAACGTTCAGGCTTAAACGGGCGGCGCCATTCCAACTATCTTCCCCAACCGAATAAACAATATCAACTACCGTCCCGGGCGGAAAATCGGCCAGTTTCTCCCCGGCCTTAAACCACATTGCCGGAAAACGACAGCCCTCTTCTTCCAACGAAAGTTTAAGGTGCGACCCCGATGAACCCACAGTCCGGCTGCTTGTAACTTTTACGCCTTTGCTTAAAAAGACCGGAGTCGGATTGCTAAGTCCCGTCGGTTCCAGTTGTTTTAACAGATTTCGGAGTGAGGAATTAATCCGGGAGAAGGAAATTTTTACATCAATTCTTATTGAACCTTTAAGTAAATCGCCGGCAAGCTCCTGTTCCCCTAAATCCGCGACTGCTACCGCCAACTTATCAAGATTTTCCGTCTTAACCGTAAAACCGGCGGCCATCGGATGTCCGCCCAGTCCTTCAAAAAGATATTCTATTTTTTTAAGCGCCGCCACTAAGTCAAAACCACGCACAGACCGGGCGGAGCCTTTGGAGATAACCGTGCCTTTGGAAATTACCAAAGACGGGCGGGAAAATTCCTGAGTTAACCGGCCGGCAACCAGGCCAATGATACCCTCGTGGTAAGTCTCGTGCGCGACCACCAAAATTTTTCCGGGCTGGTTCGATAAGACATGTTCTCGGGCGTGGGTTAACGCCTCCAAAGTAATTTTTTGCCGCTCGATATTCACTTCGTTTAAACTTTTGGCTAAAGTTTGGGCTTGGTCCGGATCGCGGGTACACAAGAGACGGAGAGCAGTTAAAGCGTTATCCAACCGTCCCGCCGCGTTCAAACGCGGAGCAATTATCCAGCCAAGTTCATAAGTTCCCAGTTCCCGGCCATCTACTCCCGCCGAACGCAACAACGCCTGCAATCCGAGCCTTTTACCCGCCAAAAGAGCCTGCAATCCGGCTTTGAGCAGCGACCGATTGATTCCCAATACCGGCTGGAGATCGGCCACTGCAGTCAATGCGGCTAGATCCAGCTGATTGGTGGCCGAAGCCTTATCCAAATGATAAGAAAGAAACCAGGCTAGTCCACCGCTACACAAACTATCCGTCCAGACAAGCGCCTCCGCCCTTGGCAAAGTTTCAGGCCGGACGTGGTGATCGATAATAACAATTTCAAATCCTAACTTCTTGGCGTACTCCACTTCCTCCCGGGCCGTAACCCCGCAATCAACAGTGATCAGCAAAGGAAAATTCCCGTTCAGGCCGTCGTACTCCGCATTGATCTTATCTAAGGATTTTTTAGACAGGCCGTAGCCCTCGCCGAAACGGTCAGGGATAAAAGGATAAACTTTTTTATAGCCCAAACCGAAATAAATCGTTTCCCAAAGAATCGCCGTCGCTCCGATTCCGTCAACGTCGTAGTCACCGTGAATTACAATCGGACGATCTTCCGCAATCGCTTTTTTTATAATTGACAGCGCCTTGTTAAATTCCTCCGGGTTAAGATTCGGCACGCGGACAGGACAAGCAAAAAGTTCCGGGGTGGGGGGATTTAAAAACTCCTCCTGCTGGGCGGAGGCTGTCAGACCACGATTAATAAGAAGCTGGGTTAGGAGATCATCCGCTGTTCTGTCGGCTAACTGCCAGATTTTTTCTTCCATAATTGTTTTCGGATAAAGTCTCGCCAGACAACCAGCAACGGAGCGGCCGTACAAACGGAGGAGTAAGTCCCCGTAATAGTTCCGATCAGTAAGGTCAGGGAAAACCACTTAATTGTCGGACCGCCCAGCAAAAAAAGCGCTGTCAGCATAAAGACGACGGTTAAAGAATTATTTAGCGACCGGACTAACGTTTCGTTTGAAGCCTTATTCACGAGCGTCTCCAGACTCGCCTGCGGAAAGTGCTTTACGGATTCGCGGATCCGGTCGTACACCACCACTGTATCGTGCACGGAAAAAGAAAGTGTCGTCAAAAGAGCAGTCACGAAGAGAACATCAACCTCGACGTTGAAGAAATGCCCTAACAGAGAAAGGCTGCCGAGAACCACCAGTCCGTCGTGGACCGTCGCAATTATCGCAGCGGCCCCAAAAACATAATCGTGAAACTGATAGGCAATGTAAATGAATATCAGGAGTAAGCCTAAAACCACCGCCAAAGCCGCCCTCACCAGCGTTTCTTGGCCCAGCGTCGGCCCCAACGTTTCGAAACGCAGCTCCGTTATTGGACCGTACTGGTCAGACATAATTTTGGTAATTTCGTTTTTCCGGCTGTCATCCATCGGCTTCGTCCGAAGAATGTATTGATTTTTTCCGGAAGACTGGACCGACTCCACGGGAATATCTTTTGCGAACAAAAACGCTTTCAGCTCACTACTGCCGCCGGCAAAACCGGCTTTTTCCTTGCCGCCGGTGAAGACGACCTCTAAAACCGCCCCACCGGTAAAATCAATCGCCGGCTTTAGCCCCCACATCCCTAAAGCGATCATTCCCGGAATTAAATACGCCAATGAAATAAAAAAGAAAAGATATTTAAACTTAATAAAATCAAACATAAAAATCTTTATTTACCTTTATAAAAAAGACGGATAAGGTTGCGCGAAACAACAATTCCAGTAAACAGGCTGATTACGACGCCGACCGCCAAAGTCAAGGCAAAACCCCGGACCATTCCGGAACTGTTCAGGAACGACCAGTTCAACGGATTAAACAGAATGAAACAGATAATTAAGGTGCAGGCATTCGCGTCCCGAATCGAGTCCCATGCCCGCTGGAAACTCATCTCAATCGCCGCGAGTAAAGGACGGCCTAAACGGATCTCCTCGCGTAATCGTTCGAAGATCAGAATATTGGCGTCGACGGCCATTCCCATCGATAAGATGAAACCGGCCACCCCCGGCAAAGTTAAAACCACGCCGAACAATTTGTAGAGTGCCAGGGTAATTAATCCGTAAATCAGCAACGCCACATCGGCCAATAATCCCAACCGGCCGTAGTAGAAAGCCATAAAAACGGCGACGAGGAAAAGTCCGATCGCCCCGGCGAAAATGCTTTTGTCAACGGAAGATTGTCCCAGAGTCGCCCCAATTGAACGCTGCTCCAGAACTTTCACCGGGACGGGAAGCGCTCCGGCGTTCAGCTGGATGGATAGAGCCTTGACTTCATCCAAAGTGAACTGGCCACGGATGACCGCTTTCCCACCGCTGATCGGCTCATCCACCCGAGGCGAGGACAGAACGACGTTATCCAGAAAAATTGCCAGGGGCTTGCCGACGTTCCGTTTGGTAATTTCTTCAAACTTCCGCCCGCCCTCCGGCGAAAATTCCAGGGAAACTTCGGGGGCGCCGTTACTCTGATCAAACGAGGCATACGCCCGAGTCAGGTCCGCCCCGGTTAAACCGGTTATGCTAAAATCATCGGCCCGAAAAGCCGCCGAAGTAGCTTCATTGGCACTGATCGACAATTCCCGAAAATCGAGCTGAGCGGTTTGGCCAATAACGCTTAGGGCTTGGGAAACATCGGTCACTCCGGGCAATTCCACAATCAGGCGGTAATCGTTACCGGCACGGGAAGTTTGAATATTTGCCTCGGAAACCCCGTAAAAATTTACCCGCCGCTCAATTACCCGCCGGGCCGATTCCAAAGCTGTACTCCGGTCCCCCGCGGGAATTTTTTCCATATCCGCGTTTAACACCACGTGGACTCCACCCTGTAAATCGAGGCCGCGCCGGAGTTCTAAATTATTCTGGATTCTCTTCCCGAAAAGCTCAAAATCCAAGCGGTAGCCACCGATTCTCTTATCGATATTAATTTTTCCCCAGTGGAATTTAACAGGGATCGGGGGGAGGTCAATTAGGGCGGAAACTAGAAAGATCGCCAAAATAGAGAAGAGGACGAAACGGTGGCTTTTCATAACCTAGTATTTTTACCATTTTTTTTGTCTTTAACCAAGAGGGAGGTTCTCTCAAGAGGGTTGTCGAAACGGAGCTGACGGATATCAACGAATTTATAGGTAATGGAACCTTCATAAAAATCAAGCTGGGTTAGGACCTGGTCGCCAACTTTAAGATTCAGCGCCTTAATAAATCCGGCCGGGATCGTTAACGCGGCGGAGTTGCCGGTCTTGATAATTTTTTGCGTCCGAGCCTCAGCTTCTTTGTTCATCTTTACTTAAGTACTTATCCTCATCCCCGGCTAGGGTTATCCGGGGGCCCTGAAGAACCCGGACGAGAAAAGGGTCATTCCGTTTCCGGCGGGTCTTAAATTCAAGGTCGCTCATCACCGTGTAGTTAATTTCCTGGCCCCGTATTTTTTCTTCCTCACTGATTAAGGTCTGTAATTGCCCTAAGTTAAGGTCGCCGATAACGAATAAATCAACGGCGCCGTGCTGTGACCGCTCCCCTTTGAAGAAATTTTTCGAGACGAAAGCCCAGCGGACCTTACCCATCTTCTCAAGGTTATCCAAAATCTTCCGCCCGAAACCGAACTCCTTAAAAACCATTGCCGCCAGCTCTTCATAAAGCGGAAAAGTCTTCTTCACTTCGAAATAGACCCGGTTCCCGCGGGGTTCTCTTTTTAGAAAGCCGAGGCGGTTCAGATTTTTTAACTCCCGCCGGACGGCGTTAATTTGGGTCCCCACCTGGCGGGTAATCTCCCGGATATGCCAGGATTTTTCCGGGTTTCTAAGAAACAGGGAAAAGATGCCGACACGGACTTTTGAAACAAATAATTCTTCGAGCATATTTAAGGTGTAAGAATAATTTCCGAACCTTCCGGAACGATTTCAATCCAAATCTGCCCCCGGTTAAAAGCTATTTCGTCTCCAGTTCCGGTACTATAGAAACGGGTCCGCTCCTCGATCTTCGCTCTTCGCCACACAGCCTCGGTGACCCTGCCATCCAAAAGGATCTCCGCCTTCCCGCTCCCAACGGGATTGTAGTTCAGGTGGTGCTTCTGATCATTAAAAGCAGTTTCTCTCATTATCTGTAGGATAACGTTCTTGGCCTCAAGCTGTTTACCGGTTGCCATATCCAGATGGGCAACTCCTCCCTGAAATCTTTTGTATGTATTTTGTTCCTGGTTGTATTCCCATCTGACTGCGTAGTCGGCGAAGTTCCAAAAGTTGAAAGCCGCGGAAGACGCTTGGGGACGGTCCGCGGATTTCGCCTCATCCTTAAATACCCAGGGCTTAATCGGCTGAAAATCCTTCTTTTGGTCGGGATACAGGGCGTAGCCCATCTCGTAGAGTTTCGGAACGGAGGCATAACCGGAATGCTCTCCGGCCAGACCCGGCTTTTCTTCACGCCAAAAAGTTCCGTTCCCGTCGCCATTTTTTGTTTCATCAATTGAAGAAACAAAGATCTTACGCATCCGGTCGTAAGCATCGGAAGCGGGGTCGGCCACCAGGGGCAGATTCGGGTCGTACTGCGCTCCGCCCCAATGAGCCAACCAGGCATTGTACTCTTTGGCAAAATCCACAAAGTAAGCCCGGACACTGCGGACCGAACCGACCTTTTCCGGATTTTTACTTAAGAATATCGGCATCAGCCGGGGAATACCACCCTCGGCATTCACCTCATAAACCAAATCGGCCTGGGACAGCCCCGATTGAGGCCGGGCGTCAGGATGGTTGTTAACCATCACGGCTAACGGACGGCGGTCCTGCCAGATTTTCGCCTGCTCCTCGGTATAGAGAAGGCCATTGATCGGATTTTCTACGGTCCCTTTCTCGCTCTCCATCGCATTCTCGCCTGATACCACGACGTCGTCGGATCCGGGCTTGTTCCCCAACGGACTAATCGGGCCACCCTTCGGATAGCTAAGGGTATAAAGACCATAGCCACTTAATAGAAAAAAAATAAGAAGAACACCGATCAGGATATTTTTACGGCGGGGAGAAGCTGGGGGCAAAGAAGAAATAGTAACCGGCTTTTCCAGGAAGGCGGCGACGTTATTATTTTCCAAAGGTTTTGTATTTTCCATTTATTTTTTTACGCCTGATTTAGCCATTTCCGCCACGGTTTTTTCTTCAGCCGACAGATCATAATCAACCCCGCTGCCGTTCTTCACCAATTTGGCGTAAAGACGGCTACCGCCCCGGCCATGCAGGTTGGAAATAACCAAACCGTTATTATCCTTATCCAGAAAAGCCGTGGCGAACGATTGCTCCCCACCGACCTCGTTAAACGGATTAAAACGCAAGAGGCCGACGTGTTGTAAATATTTTTTTGCTTCGGCGGCGAAACTGTTTGTCAGGAGCTCTAAAGACGCTAGCCGCTTTTCTGCCCTATCGGCTTTATCGCTCAGACGTCCGACGATATCAATCAGATTTCCCCGCCCGTTGCCTTTAACCAGCCGCCGGTATTTAAAAGTGACAACGACGACAAAAAACGTTAAAAGCAAGTTCCAGACTACAATCACCACAAAAAGTATATTTATTTGATTTGAAAAATTTATTGAAACAGGCCACATTTGAATACCTTTCGTACTCACTATACACCAATTCTTTGAAAAAAATCAAACCCGTGCTAAAATTTGAACGTGGGTAAAAAGAATAAAAATAAAGATGTCTCCCGCCTTCGGGCCGAAGTTGAGTTCCTCCGGGCGCAGCTGAAAAACAGCGGCGGCCTTTCGGAAAGACCCCTCGTTATAACAGGCGTGGTGTCCGATAAAGTCCCGGAAGGTGCTTTCAACGTACGTCCGCCGTCTTCATCAAAAACTACCATTACTTACCGGATCGAACCGGGACAACTGCGAAGCGACCTAAAAAAGACTTTCTTCCTGACAGTTATTTCCCTGGCTTTTCTTTTCTCTCTTTATTTCTCCCAGCCCTTCCTTCCGACCTTTGTCGCTTCTATTAATCAGGCCATCATAAACTCTCCACTGAAAATCCCGGCAATAAAATAACTAAAAACGTTTTGCTTCCGGCGGACGGTAAGTTAAGGCTTCTTTAACATGCGCGTCACCAATTACTTCTTCTCCTTCCAAATCGGCAATGGTTCGGGCGACTTTTAGGACTTTGTAGTAGGACCTGGCTGAAAGCATCGTCTGGCGAAGAGCCTGTTGCAGAATCTGTTTGGCTTCCGGGCTTAGCGGACAATATTTTTTTACTGCTTTCGAGGACATCTCCGCGTTGCAGGTTACTCTGTAATTTTCAAAACGGCTGGTTTGGATATCCCGGGCTGTTTGAACTCGGGCTCGTATCGCCGAGGAAGATTCCGGTTTTCGGGTGTCCGCCTTATCCCCGACTAAGCTTTCCATCTCCACCGGCGGAACTTCGAGGTGAAGATCAATCCGGTCCAATAAGGGACCGGAGATTCTTTTTTCGTACTTGTCGATCACGGCCCGGGTACAGACACAAGTCCGTTTTGAACTTCCGTTATAGCCGCAAGGGCAGGGATTAAAAGCGGCAATAAAAATAAACTTGGCCGGAAAAGTTAAAGAACCGGCCGCGCGGGAGATAGTCACAACGCCGTCCTCCAACGGCTGGCGCAACGATTCCAAAACATGGCGTGGATACTCGGCCAACTCATCGCAAAAAAGTACTCCCCGGTGAGCTAAAGAAATCTCCCCCGGAGACGGGTGCGTCCCGCCGCCGATTAGACCAATGCGGGAAGTAGTGTGATGAGGAGCACGGAAAGGACGCTGGGTAATTAGACCCCGACCGCCGGAAAGGTTCCCGGTAACCGAATAAATCATTGTAACCTCAAGAGCCTCCACGGTTGTCAACCGGGGTAAAATTGACGGCAGAGCCCTGGCCATTAAAGTTTTTCCCGCCCCCGGCGGCCCCTTCATCGCCAGATTGTGGCCGCCGGCGGCTGCGATTTCCAAAGCCCGGCGGGCGTTGTCCTGCCCCTGAATATCCATAAAATCAATCTCGGCTTCAGTTTCGGAAAGGAGATCATTAAAAGATAGAGGCGGGTGGGGCGGGATTTCTTTCGTCAAGGCCAAATGACGGAACAGGTCCTTTAAACTGGCAACCGGGTAAACGGTTACGTCCGAAACCACCGCTGCCTCTGCTGCGTTTTCGGCGGGAACAAAAAGACTGCGAAACCCCTTCTGTTTGGCGAGCATGGCAATCGGTAAAACTCCAGGGGTCGGCCTGACCGCCCCATCCAAAGAAAGCTCGCCCATAACTAACACATCCGAAACGTCGGAAAGAATTTGTCCTGAAGCTAAAAGAATTCCTAAGGCGATAGGTAAATCAAAAGAGGGGCCCTGTTTCGGCAGGTCGGCCGGAGCGAGATTGACGGTAATACGGCGGTCGGGAAAATCGGCGTCGGTATTTTTTATTGCGGAACGGACACGTTCTTTCGCTTCCTCGACGGCTTTGTCCGGCAAGCCGACGATATTAAAAGCGGGGAAACCCTGCGAGGCAATATCAACCTCCACCGTAATTGCCACGGGATCAAGTCCTACAGTAGCGCCGGAGATAACTTTAGCCAGCATTAAAGCAGTTTATCACGTTGTTAATCAGTGAAGAAAGTCTACCGATAATTAAGACGAAACTAATTAATCTTTGACCAGAACATTTTCGGCCATATATTTCGCACCGATAAAAGAAAGGGTGTCGATCTCTGGATCAAGGAGTTTAATCAAATCAAGATCAGGACGATTAAGTACTTCTATCCCTTTAATCTTGCTACCTTGCAATAAGCGTTCCTTCAAATCTCGGTATTCTTTATCCTTCAGGACAAAATCAACATCGCCCACTTCGCTGTGATGATCCGGCTTGCGAATATAAAGATAGGTATACACCGTATCCGGAATATCTCCTTGAGCGGGTATCTTAAGAGGTTCATGAAGACGATAATATTTATGATTCCAGTTATCAGATTTTTCTGTTAATTGTTCTCTTATTTTTGTAAGAAATTGATATTCACCATTAAAGTGACAAAATATTCCAATGTTCCCCGCGACGGGAAGGTATCTCCCAAAAGTCTTTTTACACAACTCAAAACACTTATAATGGGTATATCTAATAGCCTCTTACAGCTGCTCTTTATTTTCTATTGGACTGAACCTGAAGAATCGCATAATACTATTCTAGCATTTATATGGCACGACAATATAACGTGATCGCGTTATAATTTCAACCACGAACGCCGAACGTGGGAATTATTAGAGAATTAAGCTGAGGAAAGGAGTAAGCCAGATTCTGTTTACCCCGCCTTTCGGCGGGGCTGGCGATCATCTCTCTAATGCTCCATCTTCTCACCTCGCCTAAGCCCGGCTGATAACGGTGAACTCGTGGATTGCAGCAGGTAGGATTGCCCTTTTCACCTTGACGCTGTCCCAATGTTGCCATTGGAATCGGCGCTAATTCGTCTCTGTTGCTCTCCAAACCTGTCAATTCAGATTTGGTGTCCGCGGCCCTTTCGGGCACGAACCACTGGACCCTCACCCCGCCATGGGCGGGGCTACTGCCCGGAGCTTACGCTCCGTCCCCGGCTTAATGCTGTCTGGACTTTCCTCCCCACCCTCCGAATCGGAGGGCAGAGTAATCGCCTTCTTTCCTCAGCTACCTATTATTATAGCAAATTATTAAGCTTGGAGCAATACTAGAGGTTACCCGGACGGTTCCCTATAATCAAGGGTATTTCTGATAATAATAAAAACCATTAGGGTGAGAGGCACGGCCAGAAGCGCCCCGACAATGCCTAACAGTTTTCCGCCGATGAGCAACACCAGGATAATTGCCAGGGGGTCGAACCCGACGGCTTTTTGCATAACCTTGGGAACAATAATGTTGTTCTCAATTTGTTGCACGAAAATGTACAGGGCTAAGACGCCCAAACCGGAAACGAAAGAGGTAGCGAAACCGACGGTCAATGCCAGCATCATTGAAAGAAGCGGACCGAACATCGGAACGATCTCCAGCAGTCCTCCAATCAGGGCCAACGGCAAAGCGTACTCGATCCGCAGTAAACTCAAACCCACAAAATCAGCCGTCCCGACAATCAGCATCAGCGTCAGCTGCCCCCGGAGCCAACTCCCCAGCCGGTTTTCGATTTCGACGATAGTCGTGTGAGTCTTAGCCTGGGCCCTCAAAGGCAGCAGTTTAACGAAACGGTTCGTCAGATTATCGAAATCCAAGAGCAGATAAAAAGTAAAAACGAGAACCGTAAAAATAAGAAGGATATTGTTAAAGACGTCCAGCGTAATCCGGACCACGTTGCCGGTGGTGGAGGTGGCTTGGCTGAAGAGGGATTCAAAAACCCGCTGCCCGTAACTTTGACCCGATAAATTATCGATCAGCTGCGGCAAAGTTTGAATAAGCCTTTCCGTCTGCTGAACCAGAGGCGTAAAACTAAGCGTACCGATAAATATCACCGCCAGGATAAAGGTTAAAAAAACCGTACCGACGGCTAAAACTCGCGGCATCCGCCGGCGGCTGAGATGGTCAACAATCGGGTCCAGCGCGAGCGTCAGAATCAGGGCCACAAAAAGAGCCAGAACGACCTCTTTCACTTGGATAAGCAGCCAACCGGAAACGATGATCACGGCGGCAGAAATAAGTGTCCGGACGGAAATAATTAAGTTCATTTAATCAATTCTACTAGTTTAGGTACTAGGTCGTCAAAATTCAATGAGATCCGAAAAACTCAGAAGAGTTTTTTGATGATCGAATTAATCTCGAGTGCATCCGAGAGACCTCGAGTTCCAACGTCAAACCAGGTGATGTTTTTATTGCGTTTAAACCAGGTCATTTGCCGGCGGGCGTAAGCGTGGGTATCGAACTTAACTCGGGCTACACATTCTTCCAAAGAAGCTTTATTCTCAAAGTACGGTTGAAACTGGCGGTAACCGATGCCACTCATCCCCGGCGCAGTCCACCCGTACTTGCTTACCAACTCTCGAATTTCCGTCAGCAATCCGTCTTCCACCATTGCGTCAACACGTTCGTCAATTTTTTTGTAAAGGAAAGACAAAGAAGATGTTAATCCGAAATAGATAGGGTTTAGGGGAGTTGTGTCCATAGCAACGTAGTCATTGCGAGGAGGCTCAGCCGACGCGGCAATCCTGCAAGTTGCAACCTCAATCGCTCGAATCAAACGACGCGGATTAGACCGGTCGGAGCTATTCATCGCTTTCAGTTTTTCCGGGTTCAGTTTCTCTAACCGCTCGACTAACCCGCTTACCGTTTTCAACTCAAGTTCTTTCCTTAATGAAAGGTCGGGCAAAACACCGAACGTTTCGCGCTCGAAAAAGATTGAATCGATGTAAAGGCCGGTGCCGCCGACAATCAGGGGAATTTTTCCTCTCTCCCAAATGTCTTTAATGACAACCTTCGCCAAGGGAACATACTCCGCCACCGAAAAACGCCGATCCGGCGGAACCACATCATAAAGCCATATTCTCACACCCCCAACTTCATAGTAGCTGAGCTGTTCCTGACGTATTTTGAGGTTTGAGATTTGGGATTTGAGATTTATCGGCAAGCCTTTGCCGGTTCCTACATCCATCCCCCGGTAAACCTGCCTGGAATCAGCCGACACAATCTCGCCACCCACCGCTTCCGCTAATTTTAGTGCCAGAGCCGTTTTCCCTGTTGCCGTCGGCCCGCAAATAATCACGACCTTATTATTCATCCGCCTTGATTATCCCGTTTAATTTCCCTCTTGACAATTATGTTCAACATATTTATAGTCATCTATATATGAACACTTACAGTCTTCCTAATCTTCCCTATCCGTATGATGCGTTGGAGCCGGCGATCGACCGGACTACGATGGAGATCCATCACCAAAAGCATCATCAGGCGTATCTTAATAATCTCAACACGATGCTGGAAAAATATCCGGCCTTGGTTGAGCAAAAATTGGAGGAATTCCTACGGACTCCTCCCACTTCTGTTGTTAATAAGGCCGATTTGAATTTCTTTAAAAATAACGCCGGTGGCTTTCTTAACCACAACTTTTTCTGGACGATTTTAGGTCCGCAAAAAGAAATCGACGAAAAACTCCGCGGCGAAGTAGAAAATAAATTCGGCTCGCTGACCAACTTCAAAATAGAATTTACCAAAACAGCTGTTAGCCATTTTGGCAGCGGGTGGGCGTGGCTTGTCCGCGACCCACAAGGAGAATTAAAAATTTATTCCCTTCCCAACCAAGACACCCCTTACCAAAACGATGATACGCCGCTTCTTACCCTTGACCTTTGGGAACACGCCTATTACCTTAAATATCAAAACCGACGGGCGGAATACATTGAGAACTGGTGGACAATTCTAAAACTCCTTTAATATGCGCCTTAATGCTAAGCAGCTGCGGGACGCCGATCCGGAAGAACTTAAAGTCAAAATAAGGGAAATTAAACGACGTCCCCTCTACTTTATTCTGGAAAACATCTACGACACCTATAACATCGGGGGTCTTTTCCGTTTAGCCGACGCCTTAAACGCCGAAAAGATATTTCTTTGCGGACAATCGGAAACCCCGCCCAACCATAAAATTAAAAAGGCTTCGATTGGTACGGATAAAATCGTTCCGTGGGAATACAAAAAAAGCGCAGCGGAAGCCGTAGAACAGTTACGCCAAGAAACCGGCCAAAAAATAACAATTTATGCGGTTGAACAGTTACCCGAGAGTAGCGACTACACCAAACCAAATTATAAACTTCCCTTAGCCCTAATCTTCGGTAATGAAACTTTTGGAGTTACGCCCGAAACGCTCAAGTTAGCGGACAAAGCAGTCGTCATCCCGATGTACGGCATCAATAAATCGCTGAATGTCATCGTCGCCGCCGCCATCGTTTCGTATTGGATTGATAACCATTTAGGAGATAAAAACTACTGAAGAGAAACCGCGTCAGAGGTATCTGATTGATTAGGGAATTCTTTTCGTAAACGCTGTACGTCCTCTTCACTTATATTCCACCCCAAAGCACCAAGGTTTTCTTCGAGATGGTCAATATTTGTCGTTTTGGATAAAGTAACTACATTAGGCTGAGATATCAGCCAATTAATAGCCAACTGTGCCGGAGTTTTACTATACTTTTTAGATAATTCTTGCACAATCTTTTCAGAAGAGGCGGAAATAATTCCTTTTTGCAAGGGTCTCCAAGCAATTAGCATTACGTCATTTTCCTGGCAATAACGAAGTAAACCTTTTCTTTCCGGTTCACGGACCATTAAATTATAGTGAACTTGATTTGCCACTATTTTGTTTCGGCTATACTTTTGAGCCTCCCCTAACCGCTCGGGCGTGAAGTTACTAACCCCGATGTAACGCGTTAAACCTTTCTCGACCAAGAAGTCCATCGCTGACATTGTTTCCTCCAAAGGAATTTCCAGGCTAGGGTTATGGATTAGATAGAGATCAAAATATTCCGTTCCCAACCGGTTAAGACTGGCCTTAGCGGAATTAATCAGGGTATCGTAGTTAAGATTGGCCTTGGCAACTTTAGAAACCAAAAACAGATTCTTTCTGTTTAAACCCTTAATAGCCTTTCCAACCAAGATCTCGGCAAAACCAGAGGCGTACCTTTCAGCCGTATCAATATGGGTAACACCGTGATCGATTGCGTTCTTTATCGCTTGAATATCAGCAGCATCGTCATTATTCTCATCTCTTTCGAATCGGCCACCCATTTGCCATGTTCCCAAACCATAAACAGGCATCTCAAAGCCGTTTAAAAGTTTTTTGGTTGGTATATGCATAGTTACTTTCTGATTCTACCAATCTACTTTGTATATATCAAATCTATCTATAAATCCCTTACGAACGACGTGAAGATTAATGAAAGGAAATTTGTCAGTTTTTAGTGATTTTAGCGTTATATGGTTTCAATAAAAGTATCGTCGATCGTAAGGATACTAATGAAATCAGTCCTTTTTCTTAAGATTGGGCTTATTAATTAAGTCTTCAAGGATTTGCCAGCGGCGCTTCTTTTCAAGGTGAGGAATATCATCTACAAGTGTTTTCGTCGCCGTTGTAGCCGGACGGGGCGAGTACATTGCAACGTAAGCCTTCGTAAAATTAACCTCTTTAGCCAACTCCACGGTGTTCAAAAACTGTTCCTCCGTTTCTCCCGGGAACCCGACAATAATATCCGTGCTTAATTTCAAATTTCGAATTTTAAATTTTAAATTCACAGCAAGTTGTAGGTACTCGCTGCGGTTGTACCAGCGGTTCATCTTTTTCAAAACTTCATCATCTCCGGATTGGACCGGCAGATGAATTTCCCGGCTGATATTTTCGTTACGGGCGATAACACTTATTAATTCATCCGAAAAATCCCACGGGTTGGAGGAAATAAAACTGACTTTAGAAAAACCCATCTTCGCAACATCCTCGAGCAAAAAAGGAAAAAGGGTCGGAATCCGGTATTTGCCAAGATGCTTAACAACAACGGGTTCAACAACTCTTCCACTAAGTTCCAAATTTATCTTCCCTTCATTACTTTTGACTTTAATAAGATCCGCCCCATACGAATTTACATTTTGCCCCAGTAGGGTAACCTCTTTATAACCGTCCTGAAGAAGTTGGCGGCATTCGGCAATAATCTCTCCGTACGGGCGGGAAACTTCCGGCCCGCGGGTGTACGGAACCACGCAGTAGGTACAATAATTATTACAGCCATTGCTGATCGGAACCCAGGCGTGCAGTTTATCGCTCCGAACCGGCGGCAGATCAAAGCCAACCTCTTCAATCGGAAGAAATTCGTCGACCCTGGGCAGTTTCTTCTTCAGTGCCACTAACATTTTTCCACCTTTGTCCCGCACGGCCAATCCGACAAGACAACCAGTGAGGATAATTTTTTCAGCCCTGGGCTGATCCTCCTTTGGCGGAAACTTAGAAAGGTTATTAATTAATCCGTAGGCACGGTTTTCCGCTGATTGGCGGACCATACAAGTATTAATAATGACGTGATCAGCCTCACCAATACTGGCGGCTTCGGTAAAACCCCGGGCCAGGTAGCGAGCGGCAATCCGTTCGGAGTCGGCAATATTCGCCTGGCAACCGAAAGTCGTAATAAAGTATTTCATCGCTTTTGATTGTATCACTGAAAGAACCTAGCTACTTTGCTATAATCCAAACAGTGGGCATTGATCTTTCAATAATTATCCTCACCTTTAATAGCAGAGAAATCACGTTAAAAACGTTGAAATCCTTCTACGACGCCATCGAGGCGGATAAGGACTATTCCTACGAAGTTATTGCCGTGGATAACGCCTCCACTGACGACGTCGCTGATGCAGTCGCCGCGTCCTTCCCAAAAGTAAAATTAATCCGTAACTCTGAAAACCTTGGTTTCGCCAAAGGCAACAATATTGGCTTTCGGGAGAGTCAGGGCAAATATATTCTCTTCTCCAACCCCGATATTGAGATCAACGAAAAAACTCTCCCGACACTTATTAAGTTGATGGACGGCCACCCCGAAGTCGGCGCCTGCACTCCGAAACTGGTTCTTGTTCGCACCGGCGAAATTGACTGGGGCGCCCATCGGGGCTTCCCGACGCCCTGGGCGGCAATGACCTATTTCACCGGGTTAGCCAAACTTTGCCGCCACTCGCGGAAACTCTCCAAAATATTCGGCCAGTATCACCTAAGAGACCAGGACTTAAACCATGAGCATGAGGTGGACGCCATTCGGGGCGGGTTCTTTTTCGTCCGCCGGGATATTTTTGAAAAGTGCGATCGGTGGGACGAGGATTATTTTATGTACGGCGAAGACTTAGATCTCTCTTACCAGATAAAAAAACAGGGGTTAAAAATTATGTATTATCCCCAGTCCGAGGCTATGCATTATCATGGCCTTACCACCGGCTTGAAAAAACATTCCGAGGATCTTTCTCCGGAAAGCCTGAGGGTCCGCCGGCAAACCTACAATTATTTCTACGACACAATGAAAATTTTTTACGATAAGAATTACAAAAACAAATATCCGGCTCTTGTCCGCCGTCTGATTTTTTCCGCCATTGATTTCCGCAAGAACCGTGGAGCCCAAAAACTTAACGTATGAACTGGTTAACAGCAGCCCTGGCATCCGCTTTTTTTTGCCGAAGTAACCGCCATCCTCGCGACAATCGGGGTCAAAGATGTCAACAGTAATCTCGCCACGGCAATCCGCACCGTAGTTATTCTTGTTTCGCCTGGGGAATTGTTTTCTTCCAGGGAACGCAAAAACAGCTCTCCGGCATCTCCCAAACATCGCTTATTTTTCTTATCCTTTCTGCCGTCACCACCGGCCTTTCCTGGCTCTTTTACTTCCGGGCGATTCAGCTGGGTGGAGCGGCCAAAGTCGCTTCCATCGACAAACTCCGCCTAGTCTTTACGGTAATTTTAGCCGCCCTAATCCTCCGGGAAAAAGTCACGTGGCCGCTCCTTTTCGGCAGCCTCCTTATTTCCATCGGCGCGATTATCACCACCTTGTAACGAAACAGCTTAAGAGGAAAGAAGAACAAACGAACCAGTTAGCAAGATCAACGGCCGGTGGGCAGATAGGTAAAACCCAATTTACGGACCCTTTCCGGAGAGTAAACATTCTTGGAATCCAGCAGCAATTTTCCTTTCATTAACTTCCGGATCTTTGTTAGATCAAGTTTTTTAAAGTGTGGCCACTCGGTAACGACGCACAGCCCGTCAACACCCTTGGCCAGTGAGTAAGGATCGGGAAAATACGCGACGGTATCCCCCATCTCCCGGCGGGCATTTTCTTGGGCCATCGGGTCGTGGGCCCGGACCTTGGCGCCGAGTTTCAGCAACTCCCGGATAAAGTTTACAGGAACCGAACCGCGGATATCGTCGGTATCGGGCCTGGAAGAAAGGCCTAGGACTCCGATCGTTTTTCCCTTCAGTGAACCGAGCGCCTTTTCGGTTTTTTTCGCGAAACGCTCCGCTCGGTCGTCGTTCAGTTGGTCCAGTTTCCGAAACAGATTATCCCGTTCGCCGACTTTGTCGAAAAGGGCGGCCAGCGCCTTAACGTCTTTCGGGAAACAATAGCCGCCGTAGCCCATCCCGACCCACCAGTAGTGCAGGCCAATTCTCTTGTCCAGCCCAATGCCCCGGATAATGTCATTAATATCCGCGCCCATTTTTTCGCAAAGGTTGGCGATCTGGTCAATGAAGCCAATCCGCATTGAAAGATAGGCATTGGCCGTATATTTAATCACTTCGGCGCTGCGGACGTTGGTGATAACAATCGGACATTTCAAAGGAGTGTGAAGTTTAACCAAAAGGACCGTGGCTTTTTTCGAGGCGGAACCGATAACGACCCGATTCGGTTTGGTGGTGTCCTCAACCGCATTACCCTGACGCAGGAATTCCGGGGAGGAAACCACGTCGAATTTCGCGCCCTTCTTTTTGTATTTATTAAGAATGGCTGTAACCTCGTCCGCGGTTCCCGGCGGGACGGTGCTTTTGTCCACCACGACGGTATAGCCGCTCTTTAAGTTCCGGGCGATCTCCGCAGCGGCCGTATAAACTTGCGTCAGGTCGGCGCCATTCTTCCCGTCCGGGGTCCCGACGGCGATAAAAACAACATCGGCAAAAGGAACGCACTCCTCGTATTTTGTCGTGGGAATCAGGCGGCCGGCCTTGACGTTGCGTTTAACAATCGCCGCCAAACCGGGTTCGTGGATGGGAATGATACCTTTTTTCAGCTTTTCGATTTTCCCCGCGTCACGGCGGACAACCCAAACCGTATTGCCCAGGTCAGCAAACACCGCGCCCGAAGTTAAGCCGACGTAGCCGGCCCCGATCATTGCTATTTTCACAGTGGGTCTAGTTTAACGAAGTGTTTTCGCGGATGCAATCGTTTTTTTCAAGACGAAACTTCGCGGGTAAAATCAACCCGCAGCGCCCTAACTCCCCGACGGTTTAGAAAAAGGCATACGGCAACTGCGGCAGACAAAACTAATGCCCCGAGCAAATAAATATGCCGGGTCTGAGAGAGACTGGAAAAGAAAAGCGCGGTTACAACGCCGACATTTTCCGCGATCAATACCGACGCCGTCAAATAAGGAAGATATCGGCTTTCGGCAACATCACCAATTAAAGCTCCGATTATGGGCGAACTGCCACCGAGGGAAAGTAAGATAATCCCCAACAAATACCATGCAAGCGCCGTAGAAAAAAATAAAAGCAACAAGCCGACGCTGCTTGCGGCAAGAAGAATTATCAACAGCGGCAGCCGCCCTAATTTATCTGAGAGGGATCCGACGTAATAAGTTAACAGCAGAGGCACAATAAAAAACAAAGAGGTTAACGGCCCGACGTAAGAAAATCCAAAGTTGTCTTTGATATCAAGCGGGATAAAACCGATGGCTAAACCGAAGGTAAAGTAGGAAGCCAAGAAGACGAAAGCCAGCTTGAGGGCGGTAGGGCTAGAGATGGTTTTTTTAATTAACAGCAGACTGCCCCCGTTTATTAGCACCTGGGTTTCCTTCAGTCGTAGGAGAAGTAATAATCCAAAAATAGGAAAAGTCGAAAAAAGCAAAAACGCCAAACTAAACGAGGCCTTTGCGGCGAGAAGTCCGAAAAGTGGTATTCCCAGTGACGTCCCTAAAACCAATAGCGTTCCGAAAAATCCGACATTTTTCCCGTAAGAGTTTTTAGGACTGATACTGATTAGATAACTGTTCTGCCCGGTCCAAAGGAGCGCCGCCGCGATCCCGAGAAGCGCTGAAAAAAGGTAAAGAAGCGCCGGAATTTTTAACCCGACGATTAAGATGAACATTCCGTAAACGGCCACGGCGTGGGTCATTGCTTTTTTCGGGCCGACGCGGGCAACAACCACAGGTGAAATTAAGCTACCCAAAATGAAGAAGAGGTAAATTATACTGAGCGAGAAATAGCCTAAACGGGGGAAGCCTGTAAGGAAAAAGTAATTAGTGAGATACTGCTGAATACTGTTGTAACCCAAGAAAATAAAAAAGAACCCAAAGCTTAACTTCTTAACGTCTTCGGAAAAATTAAAAAGACCCGTGATTTTCGACATCATCACCGACGGAAGTATTTCTCCCAGAAATTCCTAAAGAGAGGCAGGGTTAAGGTCGACAGGAGAAAACCGAGCGAGGGGACGACAGCATTAATCCACGGCCGGTCAACAGCAATAGCGCTAAAATATAAACCGATGGAAACGTATGTAAAAATAATCAGTAAAGCCCGCCGTGGAAGACTCGTCTCCCAAGCTTTATCCGTTTCCACCCTTTTGTTCCTATCCTCAACGGCTGTCAGACGTTTGGCTAATTCTTCCAACGTTTCCATAAACTTATTTTAAACCTTGGCTTGGCTTTTTTCCCGGCGGTCGTGAACCCGCCGCTCAATCAGCGACAGATGTCTTTTCCGGGCCCGCAAGTTTTTCGGGGTCACTTCCAGTAATTCATCATCACCGATAAAATCCAAATACTGCTCGAGGCTCAGAATCGTCGCAGGAGTCACTTGCGCCCCCACACCCTCTCCGGCGGAGCGGTTGTTGGTCTGTTGTTTCTCCCGGCAAACATGGACTTCGATATCCAGCGGCCGGGTGGTCACCCCAACCACCATCCCTTCGTAAACTTCCGTGCCGACCCCGACGAACAAAATTCCCCGCTCCTGGGCGTTAGCGAGTCCGTAGGCAAGCGTCGTTCCGGGTTTGCTGGCGATAAGGGCTCCGTTGCGGTACGACTCCAGCTTTGGTCCTTTCTTTTCGTAACCTAAAAAGTAGGAACTTATCTGCACCGTCCCGCGGGTAGCCGTCAAAAGAACGTTGCGGATTCCGAGAAGGTTTTGGCTGGAAATTTTATAAACTAGGCGGATCTTATCGCCCCGTTCGGGATGCATATCGAGTAATGCCCCCCGCCTTTTTCCCATCTCCTCGGTGATCACGCCTAAATAGTTATTATCAACTTCAATCGTCACTTCTTCGTAGGGCTCGCAGACTACACCGTCAACTTCTTTGTAAATTACCTGCGGGCGGGAAACTTCCATCTCGTAACCTTCCCGGCGCATCGTTTCAATTAAAACCGCCAGATGCAACTCACCGCGGCCGCAAACAATAAAATTGATTCCTCCGGTATTCTCTTCGATCCGCAGACCCAAATTAGTTTCTTTTTCTTTCAAAAGCCTTTCCTTAATCTGGCGGGACGTGACGAATTGACCTTCCCGGCCAGCAAAGGGGCTGGCGTTGGGGCCGATGGAAATTTTTATCGTGGGGTCTTCCACTTTTATTTTCGGTAGACTAACGGGGAATTGCGGATCGGTTACGGTTTGACCGATGGTTAATTCCGGAATTCCGGCCACCGTGGCGATATCTCCCACCCCGACCTCGTCAACCTCCATCCTGGTTAAACCCAACGTGGTGAAAAGCTTTTGGACCCGGTAAGTTCCCAAAATCTTTCCCTCGTCCACTAGAGCAACCATCTGGTTTTTCTTAAAAATTCCCTGGCTGACTTTGCCGATACACAACCGGCCGACAAAGTTATCGTAATCAAGCGTAGAAATCAGCATCTGCAGGGGCTTATCCGCTCCGACGTTGGCTATAGGGACTGTTTTAATAATGGTTTCGAAAAGGGGTGTTAAATCGCCGGGAACGCTGGGGTCAAATTTCTCCGGCAGCTGCAAAAAAGCTTTTCCCTCCCGGCCGACTGCGTAAAGAGTTTTAAAATCAAGAACTGACGGATCATCCGCCAACTCCAAAAAAAGACTTTCCACTTCCTGTAAAACCTCCACCGGCCGCGCGTCCTTTTTATCAATCTTATTGATAATCAAAATAATTTTTAGTTTCGCCTCTAGTGCTTTCTTTAAAACGAATTTCGTCTGCGGCAGAGGACCTTCAGCGGCGTCAACTAAAAGAATTGCGCCGGAAGCCATATTGATCGTCCGCTCAACCTCACCACCAAAATCAGCGTGACCGGGCGTATCGATAATATTGATTTTTGTGTCGTGGTAAAAAACGGAGGTATTTTTGGCCAAAATCGTAATCCCCTTTTCCCGCTCCAAATCGTTGGAGTCCATGATAAGGGTTTCTTTCATCTCTTTTTGGTTGTCACGGAAAGAGTGGGTTTGCTTAAGAAGCTCATCCACTAAAGTGGTCTTACCGTGGTCAACGTGGGCGATAATGGCGATATTTCGAATGTCCATATTCAATGAGACCCGTCCGCCTGAGGCGGGCGTTGGTCGAATTAATCCTGAGCAAAGTCGAAGGAACTTCCGGTTATCAAAAAGACGATCCGCCTCAAGCGGATCACCCGACTCTGACCCTACCCTTCATTTTAACTGCAAAAATTCTGCCTCACTCGACCCGGCTTGCTTAATTATTGACCGAAGCAGTCCCCTTTTCAAATCTTTATTATGAATCGGCACGGGAATAATTGATTTTCTGGTCGGGCTATAAAAAATCAGGTGGCTGCCGGTCTGTCGTTTTTCAATAAACCCCAGCTTTCGAAGAACCTTAACAACCTCTTTTGATTTGAATGCAGCCATTCTTAAAAAGCCGGTGAGGCGATTGATACTTTTGAAATAACCACCCCGGGATTTTCGTAAACAACGTGATTTTTGGTCTCCCGCAAAACTTCCAAGTAACCTCCGATGGCGTCTTTAATCATCCGCGACGCTTCCTCAAATGTTTCTCCTTGAGTAACACAACCGGGCAATGAGGGTACACTAACCACGTACCCCCCCATTTCAGCCGGTTCAAACACCGCCGTATATTCTAATATTTTCTTGGCTAACTTTCTTTTCGCCATATTCAAAATATACCTCAGCCACCACCAAATATCAAATCCTCGCGTATTTCCTTTCGACTTGAACTTCCCAAGTCTCATCAGCCGCTATGCGGAAGGAAGGGACCGGATGCGAGCTTGCATCTCAGCGAGGTTTTATCCTCCAGTCCCCTGTGAACTACCGTACTCCGATTACTTTGTACCAAGGAGCATCTTGGCTAGGAAATAGCTGCAGAAGTAAATGGAGAAGAACAAGAAAATCATAGTCCTCGTCCCAACCGAATACAGCGATTTCGCCGTGATTTCCTTTTTGATGAAGTTCGGTTCGTAGCCTAGCCGCAACATCCGAAGAAGCATAAATGGAACACCGGCAGGTACAATTGCCAGTTGCCCTGCTTTCCTCAGAACCATCGTCAAGAAGACAGTCATGGCAGATGTCTTCGACGACGGCGAGGTCACAAGAGTTCATCACTCCTCTCACGGCAGCATCTTCGTCAAATGCCATTCCTATTAGTAACATCTGCCCTCCTTTTGAGCAGTCCCCAGTTATTATTTGCCGGGGGTTTAAATGTGTTGTGCCAATAATAAACGCCGTGCTGAGAAAGTTTGGAGAGAAACTTAGCGCTCACAACCCTTATCACCACGGCCTTTTTCCTCTCTCCAGAAGATTTTCAATTATTGTGTTCTCCTACTGTGCCCTACCCCTATATTATACCACAGAAACGTCCTTTTGTCCAATACTCTAGGTTAACTGCAATTTCCGCCATTCAATAAAATCATCTGTGATCACATACGAAATAATTGACACTAAGTTAAACGGGAATGGAATTATTGGGAAGTCACTTAACAGGAAACGGACTGGAGAGAGTCCGGATTTAATTCCCGGAGAAAGGAAAGATTCTTTGACTCGCCTAGGGTCTTTAACCTCCCTAGCACAATATCCCTTCCGAGCGGTTCGGATAAACCGAAATAGAAGGTGTTCCAGTGGACGGCAAGAGTATAAATCTGCGGAAATATTTTAATTATATCCTTCCGGAACTGCAGGTTGGCCTCTTTTTGCTTTTTCGTCGTGGCGCGGTTGACCACAACCACCCCGCCCGGGTTTAGATGTTCCCGGCAGGAATCATAAAAATTTGAATGATCACAGTTGTCCGCGAAACAATCCTGCTTAAAAGTATCAACAATAATGAGGTCGAACTTCTCGCCCGTCGTAGCAATAAACTCCCCGGCGTCGGCGCAAACTATTTCCAGGTTTTCGTCATTCAGCGAAAAATATTTACGGCCTAAATCAATAATCACCGGATCAACTTCCACCCCGACAATCCGGCGGGGCGAAAATATTTTGTTATAAAGCTTTGCTGCTGTCCCAACCCCTAAACCCAGCAAGCAGACTGTATGGAGATTATGACCACCCGGCAGGAAAGCAGGCGCTGCAAGATAATAATCCCAAACCGAACCGGTGATTTTTCCGGTCAAAGACGTGGCAGATTGGAGGTGCCCCTCTCCGGTTCTCAGCTCAACTCTGTCTCCCGCCTTACGAACATCCACCGGACCAAAAAGCGACTGGCCGGAGAACAAAAGTCGGGAGTTATCACCCGTTTTCAGTAATTTTCGAAAAGCATCCGACAGCGGTAGTTTCATATCTCTAGTATAGTAGAGGGGTGACTGATTCCCTATCGGAAAATCTTGATTACCGGCAACTACCGCAGTACAACCAGTATTTAGCCGGGCAGGGCTGGCAGATTGAACAGCGCGGCCCCACCGCACTTTTAAGGAGGCGCTTCCCGATCTTGGGCACGATTCTGATTCTAAAACGCGGCGACCCAAATACCCCCCTCGAAGCAATTGAGAAGTTAGTTACCCGATATAGAGCCGCTTTAGTGAAACTCGATTTTGATATTGACCATCGCAGTCCGGAAGCGGCCACACTGCAAACCAACCTCCTCAATCGGGGTTACTGCCTCTCCCGCCTCCCTTTCTGTCCGACGAAAACCATAAAAATTGACCTGGCGCTGCCGCTCGAGCAGCTACTGGAACAGACGAGCAGTGACGTCCGCAGGTATTTACGGAAAAATGAAAGGGAAAATTTCCTAATTCGCCGCGACCAAACCATTGATGATTTTTATCCTCTTCTGCAAAAAGCTTCAAAAATTCACCGCTACTTTCTTCCCGGCCTAAAAAATATAAAAAAACAATGGGAAGCTTTCGGACCGAATCTTAAAGTTCTGACCGGCTATAAAGACGGGCGGCTTCTCGGCGGCGCAATGGTCGTCTGCCAAAACACCCAGGCCTCCGGAATCTATATGGCCTTTAGCGGTGACGGGCTCAGCTGCCATCTGCCGTATTCAATGATGTGGGAAGCGATTGTTGTGGCGAAAACCGCCGGCTGCCGGGTACTGGATCTTGACGGAGTTTATGATGAACGGTTCAATGCTCCCATTTCCTGGAAGGGGTTGAGCGTTTTCAAGAAAAAATTCGGGGGTGTCGAGGTCGAGTATCCGGGAACTTACGTTAAATGCCGGTACCTTCCGACGAGACTTCTAACCGCGCTTAAATTACTCTAATTAATACGGAGCAACTCAACTTCGAAGGTTAACGTGGCACTTCGCGGAATCGGTCCACCGGGAGTACCAGTTTCGCCGTAAGCCAACAGCGGGGGGATAATCAGTTTCCGGAGTTCGCCAACTTGCATTCCAATCATTCCCTGATCCCAACCCTTGATAACCTGGCCGGCGCCTAAAGTAAAGGTGAAGGGTGTTCCGCGGTCCCGGCTGGAATCAAACTTCGCACCGCTGGCCAAGGTCCCTACGTAATGAACGGACAACTTATCACCATTTTTCGCCACAGGGCCGGACCCGGCCTTAAGACGGAAAGCATTAAGTTTTCCCGGCTCGATTTGGAGACTTTCGTCAGCGGAAGCGGTGGCGGCCGGAGAAGTTGTTGCCTCATTAAGACCAGCGGCCGGACTGCTCAGAGCAGATTCAGTTCCTTCCGGTGACAGGGCATTTACGACAGCCTCGGAAACAGAATTATCAGCATCCTGAACTTTACTCCGGGTCAGAAGAAGGTAGCCGCCGATAATTAAACCGACGATGGCCAGCGCGGCGATGGCGAGAAGAATATTCTTATTCATTAGGATTTGATGATATCATTTTTTTAGTCTTAGTCAATGACTCCACCAACAACAAAAACAATCCGGCTGCTGCTGCTCACCGCCTACATTATTATCGCGGTCTTTTTCGTTTGGAAGTTCAGATCGGTTTACCTGCTCTCAATCCTAATCGTTCTCGTCCCACCCGCGTTAGCTAATTTCCTGTGGTTAAATAACCCGGCAACGAAAAAACGGATTCTCGCGTTTTCACTCCTAGCCGTCCTTCTGTTCGCTCCTCCCGTTGAACTAGCGGCCCGACTAGCCAACGTGTGGGATGTTCAGTCGGTTTTTCCCCGGCCTTTTGGACTGATTCCGCTGGAAAATATGCTCTTCGCTTTTCTTAACTTTTTTTGGGGCTTAAGCTTTTACGCTTATTTTACCGGCACCACCCCAACCAAATCATCGCGGCTTAAATTCTTAATTGTTCTCTATCTTTTATTGGATTTAGCGGTTTTCGGCGGTTATCTTCTTAACCCCGCCCTTATTAAAGTAAATTATTTCGCTCTGGCGCTTCCGGTCCTTCTCATTCCGGCTGTCTTTCTTTTTTCCCGTTATCCCGCCCTAATCCGGAAAACCATTCCCACCACCTTTTTCTTTGCCGCCGTTTTGTTTATCTATGAAGCTGTGTCGTTGGAGATCGGCAGCTGGTGGTGGCCGGGGACTTATCTTTATACCTTTAACTTAAACGGACACACTTTTCCGCTTGACGACGTTTTAATCTGGTATTTTCTGTCAACCCCCGTGCTAATCGCCGGGTATGAGTTTTTCGCAAACGGCTACGGAGAAAAGGTTCAGGCTGAGGTCACACCGATGTAGTCGATCCGGGGAAAGTAGCGGCGGATGTAATCACGGAATTTATCGGAAAGGCCGGGCGTGAACTTGCTGAATTTTCCGTTTTCGCTTTCCCGGCACAACCGGTTTTCCCACTCTTGGATAATCGCCAACACTTCCTTACCCCGCTCGTTAAACTCCTTTTCCCACACGGCGGGCTCAAAAACATAGTGGTCGTGCACGTTGCGGAAATTTTTAAACTCCTCGGGGTGGGCCGCCACCATCCGGTTGTAATAATCCTGGTATTTCGTCATCGGTTCTAATTTTAAAACATCTAAAACGAAAAATACACCTTGATAAATTACGGCCGTTCTGTAATATTGATACAAGTCATGCCTGAAACCTCCGTTGCCGAAACTTTAAGCCACGTGGTCAACTTAATCCAAAACGCCAATACCAGTATTGAGAAACTGAAAGAGGATATCTCAACCAATAAGGATATGCTGGAGGATGCCTTAAACAACGATCCGGACTACCGGCGGGAATTCGATAAAGCTAAAGAAGCGGCCAAAGTCAGAAACGAGCTTAAAAAACGGATTATGCTGCAGCCGGAACTGATGTCAATCAATACCAAAATGAAAAATCAGAAGGCTCACCTTAAGGAACTGAAAGAAACCCTCTCTGAATATCTGCAGGAATATCAACGGCAAACGGGATCGAAGACCATTGAAGGCTCGAATGGCGAACTCAACCAAATAATCTCCTCCGCCCGCCTCGTTAAAACCAGCAACCGGCCCGAGTAAGACTTAAAGATTCTGCCTGTTTCATATCCTTCGGATATTAATCAGTTTAAGCTCCCGGCGGCATTTCATAAAATCGGGGACTACCTGTCCGATAAGCTGCCAAAATTTTTCGGAGTGGTTGAATTGACGGAGATGACAAAGTTCGTGAACCACTAAATAGTCGGCAAGATGCGGGGGCAAAAATATAATCCGAAAGTTGAAGTTTAAATTGCCTGCTTTCGAGCAGCTGCCCCAACGCGTTTTTTGGTTACGGATTGTGATCTTATTATAAGGAAAGGGGTAACTCGTACGGTATTTCTCAACCAGCTCCAGCGCCAAAGACCGCGCCCGGCTTTTATTTTCCTGGTATCTTACGGAGTCGGATCTATTTACTGCCATACCCCGGCACCTCATACAAATAAACGTTGCCGTCCTGCTGAGTCGCCTGCCAATCCGGAAAGGTAAAAACATAGGAAACAACTTTGGAACCTGGTTTTAGTTCCCGCGTCAGCTTTTTTTCCAGCTTCACCATAATATGGCTGATCCCGTAAAGAGCCACTCCGTTGAAAGAAGACACATCCCTCCGCCAAAAATCCGCCCAGTGGATAAAGGCCTTCCCGGAAACCCCGGCCCGGAAAATGTTAAATCGCGACCAAAGGACAAGAAACGGATTAATCTCGTAGCCGTGCACTTCCGCCCCCGCCCTCGCCAAGCTGATAACCAACCGCCCGTCGCCGGATCCTAACTCAACCAATTTTTCTCCCGCCCCTACGTTCATTAAAGCCGTCATCTTCCCAACCACAATGGGGGGCATCGGCACAAACGGCGCGCCGCGGAATAACGCCACGACAATAAAGACAAACATTGCGACCAGGACAAAACGGAGGGCCAGAAAAAATAGTATAAGCATAACCGAATAAATTCTATCATTCTTACCAGTGGTACTTGAAATTATTTTCCCACTTGGAATAGAATACTCACAGTCAAGTTTATGATTACTATCAAGCATCTGTCCAAACGCTTCGACACCAAAACGGTGATTTCAGACCTCAATTTTAAAATCAGCCGGGGCGAAATCATCGGTCTCTTGGGCCCGAACGGCGCCGGGAAAACCACCACCTTGCGGATGCTCTCCGGGACCTTGCCCCCGAGTAGCGGCTCGATCGAAATTGACAACCGTGACTCCTCGCTCCCTTGCCGGGAAGTAAAACAGCGCATCGGCTTTTTACCGGAAGATAACCCTTTGTATGAAGACCTGACCGTTGAGGAATATCTGGATTTCTGGGCGGCGGTCAAAGGACTGGATAAGAGTAATAAAAAGGACGCGGTCGATTTCGTGGTTGAAAATTGCGGTATCAGCGAAGTCTACTACCGCCCGATCAATGAGTTATCAAAAGGTTACCGCCAGCGGGTCGGCCTCAGCCAGGCAATTATGACGAGGCCGGAGATTCTTCTTTTGGATGAGCCGACGGAAGGGCTTGACCCCAACCAGCGCCACGACATCGCCAACCTCATTACTACACTGGGAAGAGAACGGACGGTCGTTATCTCCTCCCACGTTCTGCCGGAAGTCTCCAAAATCTGCACCCGGCTGATTATTATCCATCAGGGAAAAATCGTGGCTGATGAAAGCCCCGAAAATCTAAAGCACCTTGGCCAAACATCCCACCGGATTGAAGCCGAACTGCTCGGGAATAATATCATTCCGGTTTTGGAAAAACTGCCCGAAGTGGCCAGAGTCGTTGAGGAACCGCGCAACCACTTTATCATTGAAATCAAAGGACAGCGCGATATCCGCCGGGAAGTTTTTGAAGCGGCGGTGGCCAACCACTGGACCCTGCTGACCCTTAACCAAAAAGAACGCGCGATTGAAGAAGTCTTCAGCCAGCTGACAACCAACCAATGAATAAACGGGTAATTCTAATCATTGCGAAAAAAGAACTGCTGGGGTTTATTAACAGTCCCCTGGCCTACACAGCCGTTGTGCCGTTCCTCCTTTTATCCGTGTTTCTTTATACCCGCTCTTTGCTTATCTCGGGAGAGGCGACCCTCCGTCCCTTTTTCGACCTGCTGCCTTGGTTTTTGCTCCTGCTCGCCCCCGCCCTGTCAATGAAGGCCCTCTCGGACGAATACCGGAATAATACGTTGGAACTTCTCTTCGCGCACCCCCTTTCGGAAACTGAGATCGTCCTCGGAAAATTTTTCGGGGTCGCCGGCTTTTATTTACTGGTTCTTTTAACCACCGCCGGTTTGCCATTGACGCTGTTCGCTTATTCGAGGCCCGACCCGGGCCAGATCGTTGCTCAATACCTCGGGGCTTTCCTGCTCGGCAGTTTGTTTATCAGCGTCGGCCTTGCGGCGTCCGCTTACGTTAAAAACGCCATCAGCAGTTTCTTGCTGTCCGCCTCAGTCAGCTTCGTCTTACTGATCCTCGGCTTGGACTTTATCGTAATGACGCTACCCGCCCCTTTCAGTTGGCTGGCCACGCAAATTTCCGTCCTGACCCACACGGATAATATCGCTCGGGGCCTTTTAGACATTCGGGATGCTGCCTATTTTGCCACCATCACCGGCCTTTTTCTTGCTATGGCCGTGATGAAACTTTCGTCCCGCCGGCTGGTGGAAAGCCCACTGGAAAAACGGAAGTTAAATCTGGCGCTGGCAATAATCATCGGCATCGGGCTGATGAGTAATCTGCTTTTAACTGCCTACCCGCTCCGCGTGGATCTGACCGCCAACCGGCTGTTTTCCATTTCCGCCGGAACCCGGCAGACCCTGAGAACTTTGCCGGATGTCGTCACCGTCACCGTCTTCGCCTCTAAGGATTTGCCCGCGCAGACGCAATTAACGGAACGGGAGATTACGGATTTGTTGAAAGACTACGCTCGAATCGGCCGTAACCTTAAAGTCGTTAAAGTTCATCCGGAAGAAAATTCGGAAACGGCGACGGAGGCGCGGAACAGTGGCATCCAGGAAATTACCTTTAATAAAATCGGCACCGGAAAGTTCGAAGCTCAAACCGGCTTTCTGGGTCTCTCCCTCCGCTTCGGCGATAAAACCGAAAGCATCCCTTATATTTCCGATACCTCTGACTTGGAATACCAGCTTACCCGGCGCATCCGGAAACTAACCGGTGACAAAGATAAAATAATCGGACTATTAAGCAGCGGGGACGGCGCCCAAAACCAGCTCCTCAATCAGATCTTAAGCTACCAGTACCGGACCGAAACCTTAAGCGACGGAGATTACGGAAAGTTGAAGGATATTGCGGCTTTAATTGTAATTGATGACGGGAGCCGGCAGAGCACCGCCTCGGCTCTGATTAAAACTTATCTGCAACAAAACGGGCACGCTTTAATTCTCGCTAGTGGAGTAACAGTTAATCAGCAAAATCTCACCGCAAGCAAAAGCCTATCAAGCGTACCGGAAGCGCTGAAGGAATTCGGAATAACTATTAACAACGACATTGCGTATGATTTACAACTGAATGAGTTACTGACCTTCGGTAGCGGCAACAGCCGTTTTCTCGCTCCTTACCCGTATTGGTTAAAGGCAGTCCCGACAGAAGCCGTCTTTTCGCCGCTGTCTTCGATCAAAAGTCTGAGCCTCGGTTGGCCCAGTTCCATTACCATTGAGGAAAAGGCCGGCTTTAAATATAAGAAACTTATCGTCACCGGCGGGGCGGGCGGACGCGTCAGCGAGAATTTCAATCTCTATCCGGAGTCGATCCGGACTCTGGGAACAACCGACGGCGGAAAAGTTTACCTGGCCGGTTTGGTTGAAAAGGAGGGAATGCGGGCGGTGGTTATCGGAAACAGTTCGATCGCGGAGGACCGCTTTTTGCAAAGTAACCGTGATAACGCGGCCTTTTTAGCCAATACAATTGACTACCTCGCCTCTGACGCGGATCTGGCCGCCATCCCCGCCAAAACCGCCGGACGGGCCATTCTGCAATTCCACTCCCCCAACGACCCGCTTATCGTCCAGTACGGCAACCTTCTAGTTCCGCCACTTTTAGTTGTTGCGTTTGCCGTCTGGCATCTGCGTCGGCGCAAGCAAAAAACACTCCGCCTTTATGAAAAATAAAACTTTGTTGTCGCTCTCCTTAATTTTCGCGGTTCTCGTCGGGTTGTTCCTCGTCCAAACTTATCTTCCGGAAATTTGGCCGAAAAGCTCTCCCTACTTAAAGAAGATGGGAACTGTGAATAAAAATAATTTAGCCCGGATTGAAATAAGTTATAACAAAGACAATATTGTTTTGGAGAAAGACGGCAGTATTTGGAAACTTAATTCGGCTAAAGTCGCGCCCTCTGCCATTGAAGCTCTGATCAGCGGATTATTTGTCACTACGGAACCGGAAACGGTAGCCCAAACGGATATAAAACACAAAGAATTAGAAGTGACTCCGGAAGCGGCAATCCGGATTAAATTATCGGAAAAGACGGCGCTACTAATCGGGAAAGCTAATTATCCCGGCGTTTTCGCCCGTTTCGACGACGACAACACCGTGTACCTCCTAAAGGAGCTGGACCAAAGCCAAGTCGCCACCGAGGTACAACCGTGGCTGGATAAAACCGTTTTCGCGGCCGCGCCCGATAAAATTCAAAAACTGACTTTCACGAAAGAGAGTAAAGATTATTTTCTTGTCAAAAAAGATGGGAAATGGCTAAACAGCGAAAACGGGAAAGAGGTGGCAAAGGAAAAAACGGACGCCCTGCTCGCGCAACTCTCAAACCTCAACGCCCGGTCGGTGGTCATCAAAGATACTCCTATCACAGGTTTCGCGGCTTCGCCAGAATTGAAGGTTGTTATCGCACTCGAGGGGGGAACGGAAACTCTGGAATTATCTAAAGGGAAAGATATTTACCTGGTGAAACGCCTCTCCGACGGACAGCAATTTCTTGTCGCAGAAGCCTCACTTTCCAAACTCCTCTCCGCCCCGGAAGAGCTCTTCTAGTTAGATGATAATACCTGAAAACTCCACCTTACCAAGGTACCGATATTAACTTAAATGTGATACTGTACACTACTTGACAGCGATTTATCCCTCTCTTAAGATAGGCATGTGGGTTACGACTTAATTAGCCGAAAAAGTAAGGAGCCTTTTCGTTGGACACAGTTTTTCTGGAAAAGAGTACTTCAGCTGGCGGAGAAGAACGGTTGGCAACCAAAAGGAACGACCATGCCGAAAGAATTTAAGCGGCCGGATTGGGATGGAAATTACTTGTACAATTCCGGCGAAATCGTAGAGACCGAAGATGCCCTAAATCTAGCTGAAGCTCTAACTAAAGCTTTGGATACTTTACCAACAGAGTATCTTCCTGTACCAAAGTCCCCCGCTTTGAACGAAGTTACAAAAAAGTGGGAAGATGCTGATTATAGTCAAACACCACTTGAGAACTTCTTTTCCGGAAGTAGTGGTCGAAAGTCATTAGAAGAATTTATCGCCTTTTGCCGCAAGGGGAGTTTTGAAATTAGTTAACGGATAGCCTACATTTTTCCGAATTATCCTTTCTCGTCCTAATGCAGGCTCTTTTATGAAAATCCTGCACTACTCTGATAAAAGTTCTCCTAATTTACTTTCCCTTTATGAGCGGGCGGATATATTCGTTACCACCGGAGATCTCCACTATCTTGACTTTTGTGGATTAGGAGAAAGAACAAATAAAAAACCGGCTTTCGGGGTATACGGAAACCACGACTCGGGAAGGTATTTTGAAAGCATCGGGATAACTGACTTACACAATCGCGTCGTTGAATACCGGGGGTTGAAATGGGGAGGCTTCCAAGGTTGTCTCAGATATAAACAAGCGGATTCGCCGATGTTTTCGGAATCGGAAGCTTGTATCTTCGCTGACAATTTTCCTTATGTAGATGTTCTGCTATTACACGCCGGACCAAAAGGAATGCTCGACGACCCTTCTGATCAACCTCACACCGGCTCCGAAGGGATCCGACGTTACGTCTTAGAGAAAAAACCAAAAGTTGTTTTTCTTGGTCATCAATACTCCGACGCTTTTATGCAAGCAGATCCAACCAGACTCTACCGCACATATGGCGCTAGACTAATCGATGAGTTTTCATAGATAAACACCCTTTGACGCAACGAAATTAATGGTAACCAATAAATGTAGGAAACGGCTCCTATACTGCCCAAATAATGTTTTATAAAAATATGATTAGAGCAAAGTGAATGAAAACAATCTTTAAGTAAATGCAAACGATCGTTGTTAAATCATTAAAGTTACTAATTGAAAAGTTATCAAACCGACTCTAATAATATCCGGGCGTCGAGGACAAGAAAACCGCGTTCATCAGCAGCCAGAGGATTAAGATCAATTTCGGCGATCTCCGGAAAATCCTCAACCAGCCGGCTGAAATTGCACAGCAGAGTCGCTAATTCCTCCAAGTCGACTCCTTTCATTCCCCGGTAACCTGCCAGTAATTTATAGATTTGCGTCCGTTCAATCATCAATAGAGCCAAACGCTTATCCAAAGGAACAATCTCCATCGCAATATCCTTTATCGCTTCCACCTCAACCCCGCCCCGGCCGAAAGCCACCACCGGTCCGAAGGTTGGATCTTTTTTCATTCCGAGAAACAACTCAAATTTCCGGGGCTCAAAACGAGCGACGGTTACGCCCTCCGTGGCGGCATCGGAAGAAAATGCTTTCGCCCGAGCCACAACTTCATTAAACGCATTGGCTACTTTTTCTGGAGAATCCAGGTTTAATATTATTCCCCCGGCTTCGGTTTTGTGGCTAATATCCTTGGAAGCTATTTTTACAACCACCGGAAAGCCGATTTTTTGAGCTACGGCGACGGCGTTCTCGGCAGTCGTGGCCATAAAACTTTCATTAACCGGGATATCGTAATTGCTAAGGAGCGTAATAACTTCCGAGAGGCTTAAAACCCTCCGGCCATCCTTCTGAACTTTTTCAATAATTTTTTTATTGGCGGCTTGGCCGAAGCCTAGTTCTTTGCTAATAGGCGGAGGGACTTCGCCGAGTAACTCCTTAGATCCAAAATAATTGGCTAAAGAGGTAAAGGCTCCGACTGCCTCTTCCGGAAAATCGAAAACCGGGATTCGGTTATGTTTCAGTAACTCTCTAGCGGGGTCAACCAGACCACCTCCTAAAAATGCAGCTAGCACCGGCTTTGAACTCTTCTTTTTGATTTCAATCAGTCCCTCAGCTACACGCAACGGCTCTGTCATTGACTGCGGAGTTATAATCATTAATACTCCATCGACTTTCGCGTCTGTTAGGCAAATTTCCGCCGAGGCGCATATCTTTTCAGGTCTCGAGTCGCCGAGAACATCAACCGGGTTAGTCCGGCTTAAGGAGGTCTGGCCAAGCAATTTCTCTAAAGAGGTCATCGTCTCCGCGGAAAGCTCCGCCAGCCGGCCGTGATTTTCCGTTAAATAGTCAGTCGCCACAACCCCCGGCCCACCGGCGTTAGTCACAATCGCCAAACGGCCGTCTTTTAGCTCTCCGTACGGAAGCAACTTGGCCACATCGAAAAGCTCCCGGATAGTCCGGACTTGGATTAACCCGGACCTGGCAAAAGCGGCCGAATAAACGGCATCATCCCCAGCCAGGCTGCCGGTGTGGGAGAAGGCTGCTCTCGCCCCAGCTCCGTTCCGACCGCCTTTTAAAACCACCACCGGTTTTTTTAGAGAGCAACTGCGGGCCGAGGCTAAAAACTTTTGCGCGTTGGTTAATGATTCCAAATAGATAAGAATTCCGTCCGTTGCCGGGTCATTTTTGAGGTAAGTGAGTAGACCGGAAAAATCGACGTCAACTGTTTCCCCGACGGAAATAAAATAACTGAAACCGAGCTGCTCTTTTCCCGCCCAGTCCAAAACTGCCGAGCCTAAAGCGCCGCTTTGGGAAATAAAAGCAACCCGGCCCGGAAGCGGAGCCTGCTTAATAAAACTGGCGTTAAGCCGGGGGGTAAGAAAACCCAAACAGTTCGGCCCTAATACGGTCAGCCGGCTTTTTCGCACACTTTCCGTTAGCGCTGTAAAAAGTTTCTCGCCTTCGGCTCCTCCTTCCTTAAAACCGCTGGAAATAATAATGGCGCTATCGATCCCTGCCCGGGCGCACTCTTCAATAATGCCGGGAACAGTGGCCGCCGGCGTAGCAATTACGGCTAAATCAATTTTTTCTTTGATGGATAAAACGGAGGGGTAGGAGGTTAAACCAAAGACGGTCGCTCGATTGGGATTGACGGGATAAACGGTTAGGGGCTGGACGGAGCGCGAAAGATTTTCCAGCAGCGCCGTGCCCACTCGGCTAGGCTCTTCCGTCGCGCCGATGACGGCCACGGAGCGGGGATTGAATAAGTTCTTTAAGCCCGAATCGGTCATCTTTATAGTCCGATTCTACTTTAGCACTACTGAGTGGATTTTTCGACTAGCGTCAGGGCAACCCCCCTATTATTGGCCCGCCCGGTCCGGCCGATCCGGTGGACGTAGTCGTCGTAGGAGGCAGGCAGATCATAGTTGATAACATGGCTGACTTCCTGGATATCGAGTCCGCGGGAGGCAACATCTGTCGCCAAAAGAATATCGATCTCGCCCCTTTTGAACTGGTCCATTACCTTTTGCCGCTGGCTCTGGCGTTTGTTGCCGTGCAGGGCGCCGGCCTTAAAACCCCGGATAACTAACTCATCCGCCAGTTTTTGCACGCCCCACTTTGTTCGGCCGAAAATCAGGACTTTACTGAAACCGTCTTTTATTAGCAAATCATGCAATTGGTCTATTTTATTCCGGCCACGCTCAAGTTCAATAACTGATTGGTCAATATTTTCAGCCGTGTCCTGGTGTTTGACGGAAATCATCAGCGGATTACGGACGAAAGCGTTTAGGGTTTCCCGGACCTTGCCGGAAATCGTCGCGGAAAAAAAGAGAGACTGGCGGACGGGCGGAAACAGGGAAATAAAATATTTAATTTCATCAATAAAACCGATGTCCACCATCCGGTCCGCTTCGTCCAGTACCACCGTCTTAAATTGGGAAAGGGAAAGATGTCTTTCCTGAATAAGATCCTTAACCCGGCCCGGCGTTCCGATAACGAAACTGGGATTACGTCTTAAATCTTTAATCTGCCGGAACATCGGAAGGCCGCCGACACATAAAGCAGAGTAAATCCCCATCCCCCGGGTAAAAGAGGTCAGCTCTTCGTTAATCTGTAGCGCCAATTCCCGGGTCGGCGCGAGAATAAAAACCTTCTCCGAACGGTTTTTGAATACTTTATCAACCAGCGGGATGAGGAACGCTGCCGTTTTTCCGGTCCCCGTATTGGCCACACCGACAACGTCGCGACCAGTTATAATCGCTCCGATCGCCTCATCCTGGATTTGGGTCGGCAGCCCGTACCTCTTCGCCCGGATATTGTTTTTAAGTATCTCGACAATAGGAAAGTCTTCGAAACGGTGGAGCGGGGCGAAGGATTTCGCGATGTCTGTTGTGCGGACGTTTTTCACAGCGCAAACCGACCGGATTGCCCGGATGATATCGGCGGTGTTAACCCCGCTTTGAGCGTACCGGCGGCGGAAATTATTATTGTTGCCTGGGCGTCTATTTCTTTGTTGATACATAGCTTTAAGAGAAAACTAAAATCCCTTGTTAAAAGAGTATAACTGCTTAAATGAGAAGTGTGTGACTAGGAAGAAAGATACGAGAAGAATAACAAGTAGTAATTGGGTATCTTTATCTTTTCTATTCAAACTAAATCAAAGTTAAGCAGATAGACTGTCTCAATCTGCCACTCATCTATCATTATACCACACTTACCCATCTTTGTCAAACTATGGGATTCTGACCTAGATTTGGGCCCCGAAAAAGATTGGTGCCGGTAAAAATACCAGCACCAAACAGTTCTACCAATTTTCCACTGTTAGGTCCTTCAAGCCGTCGACGAACAGGACACAGCGCTTTATCTGCTCGAGGCCTAAACAACCGAGGTACCCCCGCGCTTCGTAAACACCATACCCAATTGGGTTGTCATTCGTGTCGAGGGTCATGTACACTTCCGCAGTCCCGTCCTTTGGGTTCTGGCTGATACAACCGGCAAAGCCGCTGCGGAGAAAGATTGTAAACCCGCTACCGTCGGTGTGACCGGTCCAATCTTCCAACTCCACCAGATCGGCGTTGGCGATGTGAAAGCGACTTTTTTCGCCCCAAAAAAACGCCTCCCAGGCTACCTTCTGAGCGGGAGTCATCTCCGGCTCCACCAGCAGAAACTCCGTGTGAACGGTCTGCCAGTTGAACTTCAAACAGCCCATCGGCACTGCGCCCTTGGGGAGAAGTTCCCCTTTATACCGGAGCCCGAAACACCCACCGACCCCGCCGGCGGCTAAAATCCGCTCACTGTAAAAAAACGTGGCGAAGTCCAAATTAGCGCAAACACTCGCCGTAAAAGTTTTTGCCATCTCATACCTCCTTTTTGATATGTCCCACACGGAGGCCGGTCCGCGTGATGGCTTGGCTTTAAAATCAATTTCCCATGGCCCATTGGGATAATTGGTAACTTATCCTACCATATTCTTATGGGTTTGTCAAATTATAGGGTTGTTAAAGATGTCGCCAATATATGTACGATCGGATATTAAAAGATGACACTATCAAAAGCTCAAAGTATTCTCAGCTGTTTCCCAGCCGATGATATCCCTCGGCGGGGCTGGTTACACCTGAGCTACCAAAACGGTATAGTTCTTTCCGTAGTGCTTCGCGCATTTCGGACAAGTCGTATAGAAAAAATACAACTTTTTTATCTGTTTGCCTTTGGCTGTTACGAACGTCCCCATCTCTTTAACCATTACCTGGCCAAAATTCAGGGGTATATGGAAAAAACTGCGGACGTGATCCTTAAGGAAGAGTTTATCCGTCCAGGTCATTTCTTTCTCATCCCACGGTTCCGGAGAAAAGCGCGGACAGCAGCCGGTTTCGGAAGTTTCACAAAGTGTTTCCATATTATCCGTCTATTTTATTTGTTCACCTCCTCATCCATTATTATTGAAAATAAAACTCGATCGAGTTATAAATACAAATATTTCAATAAACTAAAAATAGATAAAGCAAGTATGAAAATAAGAGAACGAAACCTGGCCAACGCCCTACCACCTTTCCGGAATAAAATTTAATTACGCCAAAAGCGGCACAGGTAAATAGAAAAAGGGCGACTAAAGATAATGTGTGGACAGATGAAGAAACGTTAGAAAACATTACCGATATAGATCCCAACAGAGTCAGATTGATAATGTTGCTGCCAATGACGTTCCCCAGAAGCAGTTTTCCCTCTTTCTTCATCGCGGCGGCGACAGAAACCGAAAGTTCCGGCAGGCTGGTGCCGATGGCCACGATGGAAAGACCGACTACCTCTTGAGAGATATTAAAAAACGCAGCGATAACTAGAGCTGAACTGACTAGAAAGTTACTACTTATAATCAGACCTGCCAACGAACTAATTAGAGCCAACCACTTAAATAGATTGAATGGCGCCGGCGAATGTGGAAGTAAATACAATAGATCTTCCTTTAAGGAGCCCTCCTTACCCCACACAGTTTCCAGAAAGATAAAGAGAATTGCCAATAATAGAAGAAGGGGAGATAAGACACGTCTGACATCGTAAGGAGCCAGTTGGAGGAAGATAAAAGCGACTGTAACCACCAAAAGAAAGGTGTTATTGCGCTGTGTTTTTGCTGTTCCGACCTTAAGCGGTGAGAATAATAAGGCTGCACCAAAAACCAACCCGATATTAGCAATATTCGAACCGATAATGTTGCCCAAAGATAAATCCCCGCTTTTTTGGGCAATTGAGGAAATAGTGACCGCCAACTCCGGGAAAGACGTCCCGATAGCAACAACCGTAGCCCCTATGACCAGCGGAGAGAGTCGGAATCTTTTGGCGAGAGAAACAGATAGTCTTACTAAAATATCCGCGGAAGCTGCCAAAGCAATAAGACTAATGAGAAATATCAACAAGTTAAGGATAATCATATCCATTAAGATTATATGACTAATTTAAATATCTGCGGATGTTTGCCAAGTGTTCTGCATACGTTTCCGCACAGTGGATTTTCCCCAACCGGTCGTGCAGATAAAAAAGACAGGCCGTTTCTTCGGGCTTAAGGGCCGCTTCAATCATCGTAATATTCGGGCTGCAAATCGGTGTGGGCGGCAAACCTTTGTATAAATAACTGTTATAGGGAGAATCATTTTGTTTTTCGGCCAAGTCCACGCTCCCCCACCAACTCCCGTCCGCTCTTTTGCCCAGGGTATATTGCATCGTCGCGTCAATCTGCAGCGGCATTCCGATGTTCAACCGGTTCCAAATAACCCCGGAAATCAGCCGCATATCCGCCGCACCACCGGCTTCCCGGGCAATCAGTGAGGCAATTTTTAACCCCGTCGTCCATTTAATATTGGCGGCGATAAATTGAGGGGCAAGCGGGGAAAACTTCTCGTTAAAACGGTCGGTCAGCCGCTTGGCAATCTCCGCCACTGATCCGTCAACCGGAAGAAGGTAGGTATCGGGATAATAAACGCCTTCAAAATAATCGGGATTACCAGAGGCGGCAAGTGTATTCCACTCCGCCTCTTTCCCGCTTTCCCAGCCAAAAATTCCGGCCAGTTTTTCCCCGATCTGCTCCCGCCGCGGACAGCCGGAAATGGTGATCCACATTAAATCCGGCCGGCCGATTATTTTCGCTAAAACCCCCCACGCCGTCATTCCTTGGTTCAGCCGATACCCGCCGGATTGGATCTTCACCTCTTTGGCAAAGGTGTCCAGTAAAAATTGGAAAGCTACAGCGTTGCGGATTAAGCCTTTTTCTTTTAGGCTCTCCGAAGGTTTAAACCCCGAAGAATCTTGCGGCACGGAAAATATTTCGTCTCCGGCACTCGTTCCCACCGCTCCGAAAAAATACCATCCAAAAGTAAGACCCACTAGGGAAATTAACATCAGAAGCTTTGTTATATTTCTTATGTTTTTCATATACGACAATGCCTTTGTCATTATAACCTAATCTGTTGTGGTAAGACGGTATGGATAAAGATATACTAATCTTGTGCCTTACTTGTTTTTCTCTTTTCACGATCCGAAAGGGCTTCAGACAGAACATCTGCAAAAAATGCTGCCAATTCTTAAAGAGCATTTCCAGAGCGCTTTTGTCAGCATCACCCCCGAAACGGTCACGCAAAATAAGACTGCAACTGCCTTCATTCAAAGTAACCCCTTCTTTACATTCAACTTAAATGAAGAGAACTCAACCCTCGGTGAACATTACCTTTCCGGCTTTAGAAACGTTGTAGCCAAGGGTCAGCCGGACCAGTTGGTTCATCTGGCTGCCTCGGATCGGCTCGCCTTTACCCTTCTCGGTAAATACAAAGACATTTATTTGGAAGATATTAAGAAGGTCGCGAATGGTGACACCCCTTTCTTGTTTATGCGCTCAGAAATAGCTTGGGCAACACATCCGCAAAACTACTACACCGCCGAAACGATGAGCACCGTGGCCGGAAAAATTCTCTTCGGTAAGACGCTGGATTTTACATGGTGCTACCTGATTTTAACCGTCCGGCAGTTAACCGAGCTACTGGAAAGAATTACGGCAAAAGATTTAGTCATCTTTGCAGAAATGATTTTTCTTCTCAAAGACAAAATTTAAACTCAAGAAGTTGACTGGCTTTCGTGGGAAGATCCTTTCGTTTTCGGCAAAGATCCGGAGGAACTAAAAAGGGAACGGGAAAAAGATCCGCTTGAAGTTGAAAGAAGATTGGGCTACGTTTTGCCTGTAGTCCGGTATCTCCTCAAGACATATACCAATTCTTAAGCTTCGTGCGCGGCTAGGGCTTCGGTCATCGTTCGATGCACCGTTCCATCTTTGTGTTCTGCCGGACTGTAAATCGTATACAATTTCATCACTTCAGAGCCGGTATTAACAACGTTGTGTTCCGTTCCAGCCGGAATAACTACCGCAAAGCCGTTACTGACTAACGACTTTTCTCCGTCTAAAACCACCTCTCCGTGGCCCGATTCAAAACGGAAAAACTGGTCGTGTTCGGGATGCGTTTCCATTCCGATTTCCTCTCCCGGCTGTAGCGCCATTACAACCAGTTGGCTGTGCGGAGCGGTAAAAAGAACCTCTCGGAAATAATCGTTTCCTAAAGTTTTTTCTTCAATGTTACCTACATATCCTTTTATACATATCACCTCCTTTTAGTTGACTAAACGCTCTAAGATATTGCCGACAAAGAAAGCGGCCGCGGCTGCGAAAGAACCGATAAGCAGCATTTCGAGCCCGCCCCGGACCCAGGTTACGGCGGTGACTAAACTGCGGGAGGCACCAACTGTAAACAGGGCCAAACCGCCAATCAATGTTGATAATTCTAAGCGATAAGGAAGGTTGGGGATCAAAAATGGGATAAGCGGCAAAAGACCGGCGATTACGAAAGCGGAAAAAGTCGCCAGAGCGTGCTTTAAAGGTTTTTCATCTTCGTCAAGAAAAATATTCAACTCATCCCGCATCATCGTTTCCAGCCAAACGTTTTTATCGGCAATGGTTGCATTTACGGCGCGTTCCAAAGTTTCGCCGGAAAATCCTTTTTTCAGGTAAATCTCCCGGATCTCCTCAACCTCGATATCCCTTAAATTTTCGATTTCCCAGATTTCTTTTTCTTTTTGCGTCTGGGCGTAATCTCTCTCCGATTTCCGGCCTAAGTAATTACTGGCCCCCATTGACAAGCCATCAGCCAAGATATTGGCAAAACCTAAAATAATGACGACGATGGGGGAAAGCGCCGCGCCAGCCGCGCCGGCGATGACCGAAAAGGTGGTAATTATTCCGTCGTTAGCGCCGTAAACTAAGTCGCCGACGTATTTGCCTGTTAAGTGATGGTGGTATAAATCCTCCTGCTGGCGGTACTTCTTATTCTCCGCCAAAAACTTCTCTTTCTTTTCTAAAGCTTCATTAATTTTCGTCTCGTTTTCCATGGTTTAATATTAAGTTTTCAAATAATGTTGGTTATTGGATTAATCAAAACGATTAAGAACCAAACTGCTGAGCGTCGCTGCGGGATTGGATGACTTTCATTTGGCACAGTTCCCGTAAGCCATGAATCCCGCGCTCGCGGCCCATCCCGGAATTTTTATAACCGCCGAAGGGATCACAAGGCGAAAAACGGCTTTCCTCATTTATCGCGACGGAGCCGGCATCGATTCGGGAGGCGACCCTTTCGGCTCGCACCTTATCATCTGAAATAACTCTTGCCCCTAATCCGTACACTGTATCATTAGCTAAAGCGACCGCCTCTTCCTCGGTCTTAAAAGTCATAATCGGCAGAATAGGGCCAAAAACTTCCTCGCGCCAGACCCGCATGTCCCTGGTTACATTCGTTAACAACGTAAGTGGGAAAAAGGCTCCTTTTAGACTTTGATCAAGCCTTGTCTGCGCGGCGATCACCGCGCCCTTATCAAGTGCGTCCTGCAGTTGTTCATTTAGTAATTGTTGTTGGCGTTTAGCCACTAGACTACCGAGATCGGTTTGGGGATCTAGGGGATTACCAATTTTTTGCCGTTCAATAATTTCTTTCAAGGCAAGCGTCAGCTTCTCCGCCACAGATTCGTGAACGATTAGCCGTTTGATGGCATTGCATACCTGGCCGCAGTGGCGAAACCGTCCGCCGAAGATAACTGGGGCAGCTAAAGCGACGTCAACATCTTCGAACACGACGCAGGGGTTAGAACCGCCCATCTCCAAAACAACTTTAATAAATTTTTCGGCGGCGGTTTTATAAAGTGCCTTGCCCGTCCGGGTACTTCCCGTAAACCAAATCAGGTTGATGTCGCTTTCGGATAATTTCCGCCCGACGGTTCCGTCGCCGTAAACCTCCGCAAAAACCCCTTCGGGTAAGTTATGGTTTAAAATTATTTCATCGACCAGCTGACCAACCAGCGGACACTCTTCCGAAGTCTTAAAAACAACAACATTGCCGGCGACCAAATTGGGAAAAATCCCCCAAACCGCCATCCCGAAAGGGAAATTCCAGGGGGCGATACTGGCCACCACTCCGTAGGGCTCGTACACAATCCGGTGCAGCGATTGGTCATCTTTTAGGGTAACTTCGTCGGCCAGGGCTTCCGGACCGTTTTCTAAGAACCAGGTGAGTTCCTCGATATATCTGGTCACTTCAGAGGTGCTTTCATTAATTGCTTTGCCGGTTTCCTTACTGATAAGCATCGAAATCTCTTCCGTTCGCAGTTTAAACTCCTCCCGGATTGGGACCAGTAACTTAATCCGACCTTCAATCCCGAGTTCTTTCCACGCTCTTTTCGCCGCGTGGGCTTTTTCGATCTTGAGAGTTATCTCGGCATCGGTTGAAACCTCAACTTCGCCGGTTTTGGCGTAATTATCCGCCGGATTTGTTGAAATTAATTTTGTCATTGTGAGTTATTAACCAAGATCTTTCCGCTCACGATAAATCCGTATCAGCAATTTCGAGGATTAGAGTTTTGTTGTTCATGGTTTCAACCGTTTTTGACGATTAATGGCGGCGGCATAGGTAAAAGCGTAAAAATAAGTGTGCCAAAGTTGGTCGGAAGATTTCCAGGTGTTCTCCCCGAAAAAATAATCGACTAAAGTTTCTCGCAGCCGGGCAAGCTCCTTCAGACGGGAACCGATTTTAGTCGCCTGCAGCGATAAATCCAATAGTTCCAATGCCCGGAAGAAAGCCGTTTGACTGTACTCCGGATTGCCTTTTTTCTTCCACGAAATTGCCCGCTCAACCTCAGAGCCAACGTTGGCTAATTGCTCCACTATTGTCATTTCTGCCCACCTCTCAAGCGTAAGGTGTTTGTAATATCTGGTCATGTCACTTGGTTAGCAGCTTCAACATAATAAGTATCTCTATCAAGAAAGTGGCTTAACCGCGACCATACTGATTTCCACTTTCGCTCCCAGCGGCAGTTCTTTCACGCAGACGGTTTCCCGCGCCGGGAAGGGGTCGGAGAAGTAACTGCCGTAAATGGCATTGATCTGTCCGTAAACAGCCATATCCGTTACGTAAATCGTCGTTTTCACCACGTCCGAAAAGGAAACCCCGGCGGCTTCTAAAATAGCTTTTAGATTACTCATTATCTGGTGGATTTGCTCTTCAATAGTTCCCTCCAATAACTGACCGGCGGTAGTCAGATAAATTTGACCAGAAGTAAAAACAAGATCTCCCACAACGACCGCTTGAGAGTACGGTCCAATGGCTTTCGGGGCTTCGGTTGTCTCAACTTTAATTTTCATATTTTAGATGTCCAAAATAGATTATAATCGATCGGATACGGACTGTCATTTATCCCGCCGTCTTTATTGAGAAAATACGATGAGAAGATTTTTTTCGCTCGTCAATAAAACTCCGCTGACGCGGATGCTATTTATCGAAATTTCGGCCGGACTAATCGTGAATATTGCCGTGTTACTTTTGTTTCTCTTTCTAACCCAGGACGTACTGGAAAAAGAAACCCGATCTTTCGACCTCGCCGCTTCGAACTTTATCTATGCCCTACGCACCCCGGCCCTAACCGTGATAATGAGTACCGTTACCAACTTGGCCGCTATTCCGTCGGGCTTTGCTCTGTCTTTGTTAGTAGTCCTACTGCTTCTTAAACACCACAAAAAGGAGTCCCTGGTTTTCTCTCTGGCTTTAGTCTTTGGCGGTGCCCTTAATTACTATCTGAAAATATTCTTTAAACTCCCCCGCCCCGATCTTTCCCCTTTGGTCGTGTTAGGGGACTTTACTTACCCGTCCGGCCACGCGATGAATAACTTAGTTCTCTACGGCCTACTGACTTATTACGCTTTTCATTTCACCAAAAGTAAGGCCCTGAGTATGGTGGCGGGAGGGCTGGCTTCGGGGTGGATACTGCTGATCGGCCTAAGTCGGGTCTATTTGGGAGCGCACTACCCCTCTGATGTCCTGGCCGGTTATTTAGCCGGCTTTTGGTGGCTGCTAACGGTTCTACTAATCGATAAAACAATCAGTCTCAGCAAAGAGGCAAGAAAGTTCCACGAGTAATTAATTGGATAATATATTTTCGTCTAAGAAATTCTTTAGAGCTGCTAAATCCTTTTTGTCAGGATCATAGCAGTATGCGGTAATGCCTACAGACTGGGCGCTTTTTACCGCCTCAAGGTTGTGTTCAAAATAGATGACGTCTTCAGCTTGAAGGTTAAAATATTTTAGCATTTGCTGGAAGTAGCCGGGATCCGTCTTGTCTGGATTATGTTTGAGAGTGAAAAGCTCGTAAGGCAAATTTGTTAAGCCAAACTGTACCATCTGTCCGTCGTCGGCATTTGTTAAAATAATTTTCCGATTGGGATACTGTTCTAACAACTCTAACATTGGCTGGTAAACACCTTTTACCACAATGATAAAGGTGTCCACAGCATCCACTAAAATTGTTTTCATATTGTTATTATAACATTCAGCTGGTGAATAACCTTTTGGTTTTCTCCAACTTCTTTGGATTTTGTGCTTCCCTAAATAACTTTAATACGATTTCGGTATCTCTAAAATCGTCTTGAGCGGCTAATTTCAGGAACTCATCAAAGGAGAATGTTATTAAATTTATCTTTTCGCCTGAATCTACCTTTTGACCTTTAACTTTGTGACAGCCTTTCGCAATGAACGTATAGCAAGCCCAATCTACTTTTCCGGAAATTTGTATTGCGTCCCAAAGGATAAATTCATCAGCCTTGAAACCGGTTTCTTCTAAAAGTTCGCGCTTGGCCGCTTCGAGAGGATTTTCTCCCTCATCAATCCGCCCACCAACTGTCCCTAGAAACGGCCGGCCGTCGGGTTGTTCCTGTTTTGAAAGAAGTATTTTCCCGTCTGAAGTTACCGGTAGAATGTTTACCGTATCCGGTCGTTTTACTTTTTCAAAGATTTTATTGTGGCCATCATACATTTTCTGCTCCCACTGATAAACGTCAAATAACTTTCCTCGGAATACCCGTTTAGCGTTTTTCGGAATAGGTTGCCAGGATGGGGGCCGTTTGGTGTTCATGTGAAAATTATGATCTAATTCTGCAAGTTGGCGAAGTGTTGAATGGCTGGGGGAGTTTGGTTGAGGATTTTAGAACTCATGATATCGAAGAAATACTTCTACTTTAAGCGTATTAGTGTCTTTCTTTATTTGTTATTCTTTCATCGAGATATTTCATCGTATTCAAAAACTCTTTTTCTATATCTACGTTGTATTTGGAAGCTAGCACAAGTAAAGACCACAAACAATCTGAAAGTTCATGCGCCAACTCCTTATCTACGTCCTTGTCTCCAAGCTGCCTATACCCCTCCTTTGCCATTACTATTTTCATTAGTGCCCCTACATCACCTACAAATCCTTCCATTACTTGTTCTCTCCCCCACGCGGCACCGTATAACTCTTCCTCGAGTTTGTGGTATTTTTCCCTGACTTCAATACCCCTATCAATTAATTTTCGTAGTTCCATAGATTAATCATAACAAATTTTCCTATATAACCAAACATCAGCTATTAAATATGTGGCTAGGGGATTTGGATTCGGTCACGGATAAAAATCTGCTGATTTTTTCCTCGACTCCTCCTCCCCTTCAGATCACAGAACTACCGAAAGATGGCTGCGGGGCGTGGATTCGGACCACGATCTCCGGTTTCAGAGACCGGCGATACTACCGTTGATCTACCCCGCAATACACCTGAACTTTCTGAAAAATATCAACTTTTCAAACCTTCTAACTTCGGCCCTCTTTCTCAATCTCGTGGCTATATTTCGGTACTCCGGATGATAGTTTAACATTTCCAAGGCCTTACCAACATCTTTAAGAAGTTTCGGATTCCGATTCGCGAATTGGAAGTTATAAGTGCAGGTTGGTAAATGCACCGACAACGACCCCTCCGCCTCGAATAAACCTTTTAGTATCCAGACTAAGTACATCTCGGATTTCCAAGCCCAATAGGGAATTCCCGTTTCTGATTTCCCTCTGTCACCGGAAGAAATACCAAGACGCTCTGAAATTTGCTTCTGGTAAATCCGCCACTTAACTCCGTTTCCTTTCCTAGCCAATGCCGGGGTTTTACTAAAAAAATGTTGCATCAGTTTTTTGGTGTAGTTAACAAGTTTCGGATACTTTACATTAAGAGCAATCGTTAGTGACTCTGTGCGCGGAAATTTCTGAATGTGCCCATCGCCTAAAACTAAACCAATTAGAAAGGCCAGCTCTTTAGACCTTCTAAAGGACGGATACTTGTTGCGGATAAAGCCCTTTTTAATCATTTTAGTCCTCCAACGCGCGAAATTGTCGATGTGCCGCTTTCTCATCGTCTCGGAAATTTTTAGAACCCCCGGGTGAGTGTCCTTAGTAAAACCTGTACTCCAAGAAACGTTTCTCCCCTCAAGGCTTTTTCGCCACTTTTGGTAAAGACTGCTGGTTTTTGGATAAAGACACGGCGGGGTGGCAAACCTAATGCTTTGCGAAGGAAACAAGACTTTATAAGCCCTAGGGCTCAACTGGTGTTTAGATTTTAGATGGGTGCTGGAGATAATACCAAATTTTTGGTGACAAAGCCGGCAAATAACCATATTTCTACCACCTAGACGATCACCATCATATTAGCATAAACTAAGTGGAAAATACATTCTCCTGATAATTAACTACTTGACAGCCAACCATAACATATATATAGTTATCTATACGTTAATTGAGGAAAATATGGGTGAGGCTTTAAAAAGATTTAGGAAAAATCCGCTGCAGGTGTTATTTTTTACCGTCTTTCTGGACATGGTCCGGTTCGGAATTCTAATTCCCGTCATTCCCGAGCTTTTAGCTAACCCGCATTCTCCTTATTTTCTCCTCCCCCACGGACTAACAATTCAAAATGGCTATATCCTTTTAGGCTTTCTCACCGCCGTTTTTCCTTTAGCACAATTTTTCGCGACCCCGATCTTCGGCCAATTATCGGATGTTTACGGACGTAAAAAACTACTGGTCATTTCTTTGGCCGGAACTTTTATCTCTTATCTTCTCTTCGCCTACGGAATTTTAACCCGGAACTTGGGCTTACTGTTTTTTTCCCGCGCAGTGGACGGAGTGACAGGCGGGAATATTTCCGTCGCCCAAGCGGCCATCGCCGACGTGACCACTCCCGAAAACCGGGCAAAGAATTTTGGGATGATTGGAGCGGCTTTTGGTCTGGGATTTATCCTCGGCCCCTATATCGGCGGCAAGCTTTCCGACCCGTCGGTGCTGCCATTTTTCGACGCCACGACGCCTTTTTGGTTCGCCGCCGGACTAAGCTTACTAAATACTCTTTCCGTTATATTTTTCTTCCCGGAAACTTTAAAACACGCTAAAGCTAAACTGGAACTGCGGATAACCGATTCCGTCCGAAATATCGCCAAGGCCTTTTCGCTGAAAGAAATCCGTCCCCTCTTTTTAACTTCCCTTCTTTTCCAGGGCGGCTTTACCTTTTTCGCAACATTCTTTCCGATCTTTTTAATCAACCGGTTCGCCTTTACGCAGGGTAACATCGGCGACTTATTTTCCTACATGGGCCTTTGGATTGCTTTTACCCAAGCGTTCATCACCCGCAAAATCGCCGCCCGTTACCGGGAAGACGAAACTTTAAAAATTACGCTTTTCGGAGTCAGTTTTGCCGTCTTAATATACTTTTTCCCGCATTCCTGGTGGCAACTGCTATTTATCGTCCCACTTATGGCCATCTTTAACGGCTTATCCAACGTCAACCTGACAGGCCTTATTAGCCGCTCCGTTGGACCGAAAATCCAAGGCGAAATATTGGGAATTAACGCCAGTGTCCAGGCTTTAGCGCAAGCCATCCCCCCAATCCTTTCCGGCTACATCGCTGCGTCGCTAACGCCATCCACCCCGATTTTAGTTTCATCTTTCGTCCTTCTTTTAGCCGGACTGGCTTTCGTTTTCTTTTACCGTCCAGCTGCTAAAATTCATCCGGCTTTCCAGCCTACTTCAACTTGACAACCAATACCCCCCTTAGGTATTGTGGGTTTATTGATGAACCCTCTGATTAAGAAGCGCAGTCTTCGCCGCCTAAAGATTATTTGCGGTCAGGTCCACGGGCTGGAGAGAATGATCGAAAACGAGTGTTACTGCATTGATTTGATCAATCAGTCACTGGCCATCCGGGAAGCGCTCCTCAGTCTCGAAAAGCTAATCATGGAGAACCACCTCGCCACCCACGTAGTGGAACAGATTAAAGCCGGGCAAAGTAAAAAGGCGGTTAAAGAAGTCTTATCTATTTATAAGTTCGCTAATCGGTAGTTATAATTAATAAGATGAAAATCGATAAAGGTCTGCTCACCATCGTCGGAGTTACTATCGCTCTTTTTGTGGCGCTGATTTCTATAGCCTCCCCAGGCAATAATAGTACTCCGCAGTTGCTTGGTGCTAGCCAGACATCAAATCAGGCAAATCCCTTAACCGCGACGGAATCATTTTTTGACTTCGGGACGGTTTCGATGGCAAAAGGTAAGATTAATCACACCTTTAAAATCACCAACCCGACCCAAAACGGAGTCAAAATCGGGAAAATCTACACCTCTTGTATGTGCACTACCGCCACCCTAATCAAAGACGGAAAACGTTTTGGGCCGTACGGGATGCCGGGACACGCTGGTCTCGCGGCGGTGAATGAAACGATTGAACCGGGACAAGAGACAGAAATCGAAGTAGTCTTCGATCCAGCCGCTCACGGCCCTTCAGGCGTTGGTCCAATCGGGCGGGAAATAATTATTGAACCGGAAGGAACCACGCCCTTCAAACTCAGCTTCCGGGCCAACGTCACACCTTAAATATTTATATTATGAACCGAAGATTAGTCGCTCTAATCAGCCTGGCCGCAATCTTTATTATTGTTCTTGTTCTGCTAAAAAACGGGCCGGCGGGGACAGTCTTTGTTTGGAATATCAGTCGCGGCGGGACATGGCTGTTGCCCCTAGTTATTGTCTCTTCCGTAATTGACAGCATCAATCCCTGCGCCTTTTCAATCCTTTTACTGACTATTGCTTTTTTGTTCAGCTTAAACCGGACCCGCGCCGATATCTTAAAAATCGGCGCCGTTTATATCTTCGGTATTTTCGTTATCTACCTTTTAATCGGAATCGGTCTGATTCAAGCCATGCATCTTTTTGGGACACCCCACTTTATGGCCAAAGTCGGGGCGTATCTGCTGATGGCGATGGGCCTCATCGGCCTTATCAATGAGTTCTTTCCCGCTTTTCCGATAAAACTGCAAATCCCCGCGAGCACCCATACCGGAATGGCCGTTTTGATGAAAAAAGCCTCTTTGCCGGCGGCGTTCCTGCTCGGTGCGGTGGTCGGCATCTGTGAGTTTCCCTGTACCGGCGGCCCTTATTTAATGATTCTCGGCCTCCTCCACGACAAGGCTACCTACATGGCCGGAACAGCCTATCTTTTCCTTTATAATGTGATCTTCGTTTTCCCGCTGGTCCTAATTTTGCTGCTCTCCAGTGATAAAACCGTTTTGAATAAAATTCAGACTTGGCGGAAACTTAATGTCCGGCCGATGCGTCTTTACGGCAGCTTAGCGATGATCATTTTAGGACTGATTATTTTATCTATATGATTACCAACGAAGAACAATTTAAAAAAATAACGGAAAAAATCGAAGCGCTGAAAAAGGCCAACAAGTTTGATCTTTCACTGGACGAAGATTTAAGCCTCGCCGTAATGAACCTTATCAGTCTGGAGGAGCACTTCTTTTTTACCGCCGAAAAAACCGGCAAGCTTGGTTACCTCGCGTTGCTGAAAGAAACCCGGGAAATCCGCAAGGAGCTGATGGCCCGGCTCGTCGATAAAAATGAGGGGGAAACCTGGTGCATCAGCAAGCACCTATTGGCCGCGACCATGCGCCTGATTGAGGTCGGGACGAAACTTCAGACGGATAACAAAGAGGAGGAAGCTAAAAAGATGTTTGCTTCAGCCTATCGGGTTTACGCCCTCTTTTGGGCGGTCCGGTTTAAAGTTATTGATCTGGCGGGTGTGAAAAAAATTCCGGAGACGATTATTAATAAAGACGATAAGAATCCGCAGGAAAAGCCGTGGACTTTTGAGGAGATCATCAATAAATTGGTTGATTGTTGCGATGAATAACCGTAAAATTAAAACTCTTTTTTCCAATCTCGCGGCCGTTGCCGTCGTCGTAGTGATCCTCGTCCTCGTTACCAGGCTGTTAAAAAACGATCCGGTGGGTGCCGTGGCCGGAGTCAAATTAAGTGAGTCTCAACTGACAACCTTCGCCGAATATTTAACGGAAAAGGGCGTCGTAATGTATGGCGCCTATTGGTGCAGTCACTGCCAAAACCAGAAACAAATGTTCGGTTCTGCCTTCCAATACATTACTTACGTCGAGTGCACGAAGGAAACGGAAAAGTGCGTAGCCGCAGGAGTTAAAGGCTACCCAACCTGGATCTTCCCCAAGGCTGATAAAGCGGGAGTCGATAAACTTGAGGGCGAAATCACACTTGATAAACTGGCCCAAACTGCAGGATACCAGTTTCCACCATCTGAAAATGAAACAAAAAATTAAAAAAATATACACTGCCTTAAACGGACCGGCCAGGCTCTTTTTGTGGGTCGCAATGGCCGAATTGGCGTTTATTATCTTCTCGCTGTTTTTCGAGGTTAGGCTCGTTCCGAAAACCGGGCCGCTTTTTGTCTTCAATAAACTTGGGTTTATTAACCGTTCGGCCGTCAGTAACGATGTTGTTCTCGATTCAGCCAATCAACCAAATAGAAACAATCCTCCTTCTGCCCTCGACGGCCCTTCGGCTCCGGCTCCGGCGCCGTCTTCAGCCTCTGCAGCTGATCCTGAACTGGAAAAGAAAGTTCTTCCGAGTGAGGGCGCAGAGTTGCCGGTTACCTGGGGGGATCTCGGCCGGCGTTTAGTCGAAAGCGGGGTTATCGACCAAACGGCATTCGAAGGAACATATAATGAGCGGGGCGGGATGAGTCCGGAAATGAAAAATCTGCTGACCGGCAGTAATAATGGAAAGTTAAAAATCACCGCTGAAAACTCCGGCTTCATTCTCAATCTCCTGTGGGCACTGGGTTTAGGCAACAAGAATGAAATTTTAGAAAAGGGCGAAATGAACGACCCCCAATACGGGGGAGCCGGTAACTTTGCCTCAACCGGTGGCTGGTCGCTAGCGAAGGGAAAAGCGATGGATCACTACTCGAAATATTCTTTCATTAAGTTAACATCGGCTCAACAACAGTTGGTGGATAAAACCTCCCGGGGAATTTACCGCCCCTGCTGCGGCAACTCCACCCACTTCCCCGACTGTAATCACGGAATGGCGATGCTGGGCTTATTAGAACTGATGGCTTCCCAGGGAATCGGTGAGACGGAGATGTATAAATACGCCCTGAAAGTTAATGCCTATTGGTTCCCTGACACTTATTTAACCATCGCAAAGTATCTACAGGCTCAAGGGACAACGTGGGAAAAGGCCTCCCCCCAGGAAATTCTCGGCAACAACTACTCCAGCGGGTCCGGTTACCAGCGGATCGTCAAACAGACTTCTCCGGTACAACCCCAGGGCGGGACGCCCGGTTGCGGAGTTTAGGCAGCCTAAGCCATGACCGAAGACACTAATCATTCCCCAGTCTATTATTGTCCGATGCACCCAATAGTTCGGGAAACTAAACCCGGAACCTGTCCTGAGTGCGGGATGTATTTAGTTAAGGAAAAGCCCAAGGCAGAAAAAATAGTGACCGCAAAAGACGCGCTTTATACTTGCCCGATGGATCCGGAGATAATTCGGGAACAGCCGGGTAACTGCCCTAAGTGCGGGATGAAACTGGTTCCTCTTTCGGGCGGGCACGGTACCGGACATGAAAGTCACGCCTCCGCCGAATTTGATTTCCGACGGCGGTTTTTTATTACTCTCCCGCTGGTTATTTTCACCATCCTTTTGTCGCCCAACATCCAAAAATGGTTCGGTTTTAACGTTCAGTTTCCCGGTATTGAATCTTTAACCTTCGCGGCCGGCACGCTTATTTTCTTCTACGGCGGTTTGCCCTTTTTCAAGGCGGGGAAAGGCGAGATTCTGGCTAAAAATCCAGGAATGATGACGTTAGTCGCTTTTGCCATTACGGTCGGCTACACCTTTTCGGTCGCCGCGACGTTTCTTTTCCCCGGCGAGTCACTGTACTGGGAAATCAGCACATTAATCTCCGTCTTTCTGCTCGGTCATTGGTTGGAAATGCGCTCAGTCAGGGGAGCGACCGGCGCTCTGGCGGAGTTAGCCAAACTAATTCCCCCTTCCGCCCACCTTCTTCGGGACGACAAATCGGTTGACGTTCTCACGGAAACGCTAAAGATCGGCGATCTTATTTTGGTCAAACCCGGGGAAAAAATTCCTGTCGACGGAGTCGTCGTCAGCGGAGAAAGTTCGGTGAATGAAGCAATGGTCACCGGCGAGTCGCGGCCGGTCGTCAAAAAAATGAATGAGAAAGTTATCGGCGGCACGATTAACCAGGACGGTTCGTTAACGGTCAGGGTCGCGAAAATCGGGGCTGAGACGGCGATCGCCCAAATAATGAAACTCATCCGCGAGGCCCAAGCATCCAAACCCAATGTGCAACTTCTGGCCGACAAGGCCGCTAACGTTCTCACTTTTGTCGCCATATTTGCCGGAGCCGGCTCTTTTTTATACTGGTTTACACTCTCGCCCCACGGGGCCGTCTTTGCCGCCACTCTAGCCGTTTCCGCCATTGTCGTCGCCTGTCCGCATGCCCTCGGCCTGGCCATCCCCGTCGTCACCACCATCACCTCCACGTTGGGAGCAAAAAATGGAATCCTCATTAAGGAAATGAAGGGGTTGGAGATTGCCCGGAAAATCGATTACGTTGTTTTCGATAAAACCGGCACGCTGACCCGCGGGCAGTTCGGTGTGGAAAAAATTATTCCCGCCGGGGCGGAATCCGTTTCCGAAGAAGAGCTGTTAACTCTCACCGGCGCGGTTGAAACTTTATCCCAACATTCAATCGCTCAGGGCATCGTGGAAGAAACAAAAAATCGGAGACTGACTCTTCCGGCGGTAACCGGCTTCAAGTCTTTTCCCGGGAAAGGGGCGGTTGGCACTGTCAACGGGAAAAATATTGCGGCCGGAAACTTATCGCTTCTTAAAGAGCTGGGTGCGGTGGGCACGGAAAGCCTGGTAAAACTACAAGGAAAAACGGCGGTCTACGTCGCAGTTAACAACACTTTTCAGGGCATTATCTATTTGGCGGATATCATCCGCACGGAATCGAAAACCGCCGTGAAAAGGCTCCACCAAATGGGAATAAAGACGGCTATCCTGACCGGCGATACCCGGGATGTTGCGGAGGAAGTCGGACGGGAGCTGGGCGTCGATACCGTCTTTGCCCAGGTGTTACCTGACGACAAAGTTAATAAGATCAAACAGCTGCAGCAGGAAGGGCATATCGTCGCCATGGTCGGCGACGGGGTTAACGACGCGCCGAGCCTCACGCAGGCCCACGTCGGCATCGCCATCGGTGCCGGAACGGACGTCGCCGTTGAATCGGCGGATATCGTTCTAATGAAAAACAATCCTCTGGATGTGGTTAAGGCTATCAACCTTAGCCGAAAAACCAACGAGAAGATGGTGCAAAACCTGATTTGGGCGACCGGCTATAACGTCTTGGCCATTCCCACTGCCGCCGGTGTCTTTTATCCCGCCTTCGGCATCCTTCTCCGTCCCGAATGGGCCGCTCTTTTAATGAGCGCCTCCTCAATCATTGTTGTCTTCAACGCCTTACTCTTAAGGAAAACCAAATTAGAATAAACGGGAGGGTGGTGAAATAGAAAGATGATGCGATACCTTAACGACGACAGTTTCAATTGGATGATGGGCAACGGTTGGGGAATGATGGCCGGCTGGGGGATCCTCGGTTGGATCAGTCTTTTCCTTTATTGGACGTTGATGGTTTTGGGAATTATGGCCTTAATTAAATTCCTGACCGGTGACTGTCGAAAAAAAGATCACTGCTGCCGTAATCACAAAGAAGACCACCACAATCAATCTTAATTAAAGATCATTTCCTCAACGGGTTTAAGCCGGGCCAGACAAAGCTCTTTACCCAAAATCTCCATCGATTCCCACAGCGGCGGACTAATTTTCTTGCCGGTAATGGCTAAACGGACCGCCATTAAAAAGTTCTTGCCGGGTAGGCTTTGTTTCTCAATAAAGGCGCGAACGCCGTCATTCATACTCTCTTTTGTCCATTGGCACTGAATGAGTTCGGCCTGCAAACCGGTCCAGCTGTCCTTATTGAAACTCACCAAGCCGGTAAAGTCGGCGGGGGTCAGGGAAACCGGACCAAAGAAAAAGTCAGTCCAACTCTCAAACTCTTTCAGAGTTTTTATCCGCTCTTTAATTAAGGGCAGAATCTTCAGCACCAGTTCGTGATGAGTTTCGAGCTTCGCGGTAAGGTTCTTATTATCCGTTTCTTTGGCAAAACGGACCAAGCGGCCGTAAAGGTCCGTGTTTGTCATTCCCCGTAGATACATTCCGTTGAGCCAATAAAGTTTCGGTAAATCAAAGATGGCCGCCGCTTTCCGTAAATCTTCCAGCCGGAAATCCTTAATCATCTCCGCCAGGCTAAAAACCTCTTTTTCACCCCTAGGACTCCATTCTACAAGGGCGAGAAAGTTAACCACTGCTTCCGGCAAAAACCCCTCATCCCGGTACCAAAAGATGGAGGTGTGGCCCTGGCGTTTACTGATTTTGCTACCGCCGGGGTTTTTCAGCAGAGGCAAATGAATCCAAACCGGCTCGGACCAACAAAGCATTTCGTAAAGGAGAACGTGTTTCGGGGCGGAGGGCAACCACTCTTCCCCGCGGAAAACGTGGGTAATTCCCATCAGGTGGTCGTCAACAACTAGGGCCAGATGGTAGGTCGGAAAGCCGTCGGATTTTAATAAAACCTGGTCATCAATTTGAGCGCTCTCGAAGTTCACCGGGCCGCGCAAAAAGTCATTCACCGTGATCGTCCGATTATCCGGCACCCGCAGACGGATTACGGACTGCTCTCCCCCCGCGACCCGCGCCGCCGCCGCTTCCGGAGAAATATTCGAACATAAGCGGTCGTAGCGCGGCGGGAGGTGATTTTTTTCCTGCTCAGTCCGAAGTTGCGTTAACCTCTCCGCAGAACAGAAACAGTAGTAAGCGTGGCCGGCTTCAACTAACTGCCGGGCATATTTAGTATAAAGAGCCAACCGCTCGGATTGGCGGTACGGACCCGATGAACCCGCTTTTTCCGGACTCTCGTCGGGGGCAAGCCCTAACCAGTCCAGCGATTCGTAAATAACCCGTTCTGAACCCGGCACAAAACGCTTAAGGTCAGTATCTTCAAGCCGCAAAAGGAACCTACCTTGATTTTTTTTCGCCCAGACATAATCGAAAAGCGCCTGGTACGCCGTCCCGACGTGGGGAAAACCCGTCGGTGACGGAGCCACCCGTGTAATCACCATTATGTCTTCATCTTATCATCTACAATGCTATACTGAAATGGAGTACTATGGCCTCGCTAACAGAAACTGCTCATCTTCTCCGGAGAGGATTAATTTTTAGCGTCCTTCTCATCCTCGCTTATTTCGTGATTAGTTTCGGTTCGGGGCTAATTTCCGGGCTGGTTTCCCCAGGCGGCGGCAAGCAGATAATTAAAGCGGAAGTGCGTTTTGGCAAACTCCCCTTCCTGCATCTTGGAGGGAAACAGGCCACCCCGAAAAGCGAAGCAACGGCCTACGTTTTAGAAACCGTTACCGGGAACTTCCCTCAAACCCCGTCAATGCTGCCGGTTTTTCCTCTTCAGGAACAACCGGTGGATATTCTCGCCAGCGACGAGGCTATTAACTTGGCCTTGAATCTCGGGTTTCCTAATGATCCTAAAGTCCTTTCACCAACTGAGTATCTTTGGGAAATGTCCGAGCAGACACTGCGGATGAATATCCTGACAAAGAATTACGCGGTTAACCCTAAATACGAAGTAATCTTCCCGAAAGGAAAACTCACGGACGCCACCGCGATAATGAACAACGCCAAGGTGGCCATCGGGACCGGCCGGGGTCTGGACACCAGTTTCACCGATAATCTTATCTCAATCTCCCTTTTACGCCGCGAAGGCACCGAGCTGAAGCTAGCCCCCAGCCCGCTAGAAGCGGAAGTCGCCCGCGTGGACTTTTTCCGGAGTGTGGAGGTAGATAAGCAGGAATATCGGTTACTCACCGGACACCCGCAGGAGGCGTTAGTCTATCTGCTCCTCGGCGGGGGGAAAGGGCAGCCATTTCTGAAAAACTATGTCACCTGGAACTACGATTTCAAACGGGGCGCCACCTACCCTCTGCGGACGCTCAGTAATGCCTGGGAAGAAATTAAGTCCGGACTGGGAACAATAACGCTTCTTCTCGGAAAGAACGGTAATTATATCAAGACGGTGAATTTGCCGGAAATAAAATCTATTACTATCCGCCAAATTGAAATTTCCTACTTCGATGAAGAGATAATGCAAAACTTTCTCCAGCCGGTTTACGTTTTTTCCGGTCAGGCTGACTTAACCAACAATGAGCGGGTGGAAATTACTATCTACGCCCCGGCGGTTGATCCGGATTGGATAGTCAAACAATAAAGTAACCTTTACCGCCAGCGGTAGACGGAATATATCCACTCCAGAACAGTTTTCGTCTCCCCAAAACGGTCGCCGCTGCCAAGAATTATCCCAACAATTTCGTGTCCGCCACGATTAAACAGGGAAATGAAACAGCCTCCCGCCCGCAAGGTATAGCCGGTTTTAATCCCGCTAATTCCCGAATAGGACTTCAGCAGGTCGTTGGTGCTGACGAGCTTGTGGGAAAGTCTCCCGTCGGTGGAAGTTAATAAAACCTCTGGCAGGGAAACCACTTGCCGTAAAAATTCATCTTTTAAAAAAGCTTTCGCTAAGATCAGCAGATCCGCCGCCGTACTGTAGTGCTGGTCGTCAGACGTTTCGTCCAGCCCAATTGGATTGGCAAATTTTGTCTCCTTCATCCCTAAACTTTCCGCCTTCATATTCATCCCGGCCACAAAATCAGTTACGGTTGTTTTGTGGGTTGAGAGCGCGCAGGCCGCGTCGGAAGCGGAAAAAACCAACAGACCGGTGAGAAGACTTCTGGCGCTCAGTGTTTCACCGGCGATCAGTCCGATTTTCTGGCTGTCGGGTAAAACCAAGCACTCCGGCGGAACGATAATTTCCTCGTCCAAAGGGTAGCTCTCGACCGCGACCAGAGCCGTCATCATTTTCGTCAAAGACGCCGGCGGCAATTTTCTAAGCGGGTTTATTTCAAAAAGTGTCGCGCCGCTTTGGAGGTCGAAAAACAACGCGGCCTTAGCGGTCAGAGTGGGAAGGTCGGGGCTGTCAGGAATCCGTTCTGGATTTCTTGATAGCGGCGCCTCGGCGAGGGTTTTAAAAGTACTAGTGCCTTTAACCACTCCGGGCTCAACCTCAGGCACAGAGGGTAACGAAGCGTTATCAACTTTACTCTCCGCTAACTGACTGAAACGGCTCTCTTTTTCGCCTTTTAGCAAAGACGAAGAGGAAGCAACTGGGGAAGAGCTAACAATCAGAACTGCCAAAACAAAACTAGGAACAATCCTTCGCCAGGGAAAGCTGTTTAAAGGATAGGCCTGCCGGATTTTTAGAAGACCGACTTTCAATTGGCGGTATTTTTTACGGATGGAGTATTCAACGTCCTGGGCGAGCATTAGTTCTTTAAGAAGGTGTCGGGCCCTCAATAACCGGTCCGAGGCGGAAATCAATGCGTTCCATATCGCGGGGAAAAAGAGAGGCTTCCCGGACATTGGTCAGATTTAAGAACTGCTTGGTCAGCCGTTCCAGACCGAAAGAAAACCCCCCCTCCGGAGGCATTCCATATTTAAAAGCCATTAAGTACATTTCATAATTTTTCGGGTCCATTCCGTGCTCGGCAATAGCGGCCACCAGCTGATTGTAGTCGTTTATCCGTTGCGAACCGCTGAGAATCTCCAAACCTCGGAATAAAAGGTCAAAGCTCAGACTGAATTCGGGCTCCTCGGGATCCGGCCGGGTATAAAACGCGCGTTTCTTTGTCGGATAGTGGGTCACGGTGACAAAATCGCTTTCATATTTTTGCCTCGCCCAAGAACAGATATCAACCTCGTCCTGCGGACTTAAATCTTTTTCGCCCCTGACGTCCCGTCCGAACTCTTTGAAAATAATTTCCTGAACTTCGTGCATTTTAAACCGGGGAATTTTCCCGTAAAAGGCTTTTGGAACTTTAAACATTTCTAAAATGGCGGCATCTTTCGCTTCGACCGCTTTCAGCATCGAGGTTCCGACGGTTTCCAGGTAATCCAAAAGGGTCGTAAAATCTACGAAGCCGAATTCACAATCCATCTGGGTGGCTTCCGTCAGGTGGCGGGTGGTGACTGACGGCTCCGCCCGGTAGGCTTTCGCGACTGTATAAACCCGCTCGAAAACCGGTACCACCATCTGCTTATAAAGCTGGGGGCTCTGGGTTAAAAAGGCTTTGTGGCCGAAATAGTCAACGAAAAATACTTCCGCGCCGCCCTCAGTGGCCGAGGCCGAAATTGTCGGCACAACAACTTCGGTGCACTCCAATTGTTGAGCGGCCTTTCTAAACGCATCTAAGATTGTCTCTTGGACTTTAAAAATCGGCGCGACGGAAGCGTGGCGGAGAGTCAGACAGCGGTGGTCTAGAAGGGTCGGCAGTTCGAGGTTCAGCTCGGCACTACCCATATCAAAAGGCAAACTTTCGGCAACCGTTAAGATCTTTACCATTTCCGCTTTGACTTCAACCTTACCGGTCGGTAGGTTAGAGTTGACGGCTTTCGCTCCGCGCTCCACAACGATGCCGGTAATCTCCACAGCATACTCCGCCCGCAGTTCCTCAACTTCCGGTTGTTTCGAGAGCGGATCGGTAAAAACTGCCTGAATGATTCCGGACCGATCCCGTAAATCGATAAAAACAATTTTTCCGTGGTCGCGCCGCCGGTTAACCCAGCCGTTAAGCCTTACTTTCTCACCGATTTTTGTTGTTGCCGCTGCAGCTAAAGTCCTTTCCATCATAAAAACACTAACAGATCCCTCGTCGCTGACTCCTCGGGATTAACCTGCCTGCCGGCAGGCAGGTTCGGCTACCGTCCCGCTACGGCGGGGCGAGCCTCATTGAATATGCTATAATAATAAGTGAGCCCCTGAAAGGGGTTTTTTATTTACGGAATGAGTTTGGCTATCGCACAGCGGGCGTGCACATCTCTCCATCTGCAACAATACCATTAATATTGCTCTGAGCGGCACTTTTGAGGCACCGTAACATAGGATAATAAGAAGATAGCCACTCGTCGGGAGTAGAATCGGTCAGAAGATAATCGTAGAATAAAGTGAGATTTCGGTACACGTTTGGGAAGCGTGAGTTTGACTTAACGAGATCGCTACCCTCCCAGCGCCATACGTCTTTCCAGATTGTCCAGGAACGGGGCCCGGAACCGGTGGCATCCAGAGAGTAGGAGTAAATAATTTCTTTTATTCCGTCATCATTTAGGTCAGTCAATTGGGCGTGGCTGACTCCATTTATAAGTTTAAGCAATAATTTAAAGGATTCATTTTCCTGTGTATATAGATAAAAGGGATGAAACAGTCCCGTTCCGGAGACGAGATACTCAACCGCCACCTCCTTTTTTTGGTCACCGTTAAAATCTCCAACTTCCACCCATTGAACGTACTCCCCAGGTCCCTTAACTTCTCCACCAACCTCTTTTATTTCGTTATCTTCTAAAAAGTATTTAATCCTCCCCGAGTTATCAATAACGCTTAAACCTACGGCAGAATAAGGCACGTGTTTAACGAAAGCGAGACGGTTTTCGCTATCCAATCTAGCGGTCTCGTTGATCTCATAAGCGGGGGCGGCTTTTGTAGATTCGCTAAGTACCAGTTCCGCCGTTTGTTTCACGTTGCTACCCTTAAAACTACCTCTCATGGCGGCCGATAAAATAGGAAAGGCTGAAAATATAGCGAGGAGTAATAAGAGAGACCAAAGTTTATATCCGCTGGAGTCGGCACCATCCCGATAAACTTTGTAAACCTTTCTCTGGTAATCAGAATCGCCGCCGCCGTTGTAATCAGCGACGGCCTGTTCCCAAGACTTCCAAAATCTACCCCCGTTTTCCTTTATTCCCTGAGCTTTATGATAGAGCCAACGGACGCCCCAGCGAAGGCTCTCAACCGGCTCGTCGACCTTCGCATCTTTATATTCTAATACCGTTGTTTGACCATTAACCCACTCAAACTCCCTGGCGATTTTACCGGTATTCGGATCCGTCCAACCGTCATTTTTTAGCGTATGAATCGCGGGGTTATTCTTATCCGCCACCTGCAGTACATCCGGGTAGGCCGGCTGTCCGGTTGGCGAAGTGCCAAAGCCCAGGCGACTTTCGATATAGGCAACCGCTTTAATCAGATTGGGGTCCAGGGGAAGGGGCGGCGGATCCTCTTGGTCAAGGAACTGTCGATTCCAATTATTGACCACTTCAAAAATTTCACCGTCAAAACGGTTGTAATTTTCGCCTCGGACACCATTCTTGTATTGCTTGATAATTTTACTATCGGAAGTCTTTAATTCTAATCCCAGAGAGTTGATTGTCGGCGACTCGTCCGCCCAAAACTCCAGGTAATGAAGTCCTCCCGGGGAAAGGGCCTCACTAAATGTCTTCTCGGCGTTCCCCTTCCCGAAAAGAGTCTTTAAAACACTTGAAGCAAAAATCCAGTTCTTGTGGAGGAGAGATAAATTGTTCTTTTTAATCTCGCCATCGACCACAACTTTTAAGTCATCACCATCGGGAAACCGCCATTTAAATGAGGCGCTGACTTTAAACGAAACTAAACCGACGTCGACCAAAACCACCGTAAGCCAGGGACGGGCTCCCGCCTTTTCCGCTGTTTCATTGAGATCAATAATTAAATTAGGAAAAGATTCGATTCTCTTTATTTCGGCTATTTCGACAAAGGCGCTATGATCAGGAATAAAGGAAAGGGTGTGAGCTCCTTCCTCGAGGAAAAGCACAAAAGAGATGGTCTGACGAGCGTTGTGCAGTTTCCCACCGGAAAAAGCGGCCGGAGAATCAAAAAAACGTTGGGGATTTTTCAGCTGAGGAAACGGTCTTTGATCTATCTTAAGCCGTAAATCTTCATCATCAGTTTCGTTTTGACCACGCTGTTTTTCACTTTTAACCCGGGCCGAAACGGAAAGGAGGTACCAGCCGGACGCGGTAATATTAAACCCCACGACAAAGATCTCATCTAATCTGACCGATTTTAGAGGCAGACTCACCTTACTATTATAAGACCTTGCTGAAAATGTAACAAGAGAAGTCGGCTCACACCTTTATAAGGTAAGGGGTTTTATTTTTGGCGTAACTTTTCCAATAAACCTGTTAGCTCCGTGACTGAAGAAATAATAAAATCGGGTTTTACGGTGCCTTCCGAAGGAATAGTTTTTTCCGCCTGAATCCAAACCGTTTTCATTCCCAACCCTTGCCCGACGGTGATCTCCTCACTTAGCCGGTCACCAACAACAAATATATCTTCCGGTAACAGACAGAACTTTTCCTTAAATTCATTAAATACCGCCGGGGTCTTCTCCGGAACAACCCGCACCCAATGGAGGAAGCTCATTAACCCCAAACTTTGGAGTAAACGTTGTTTTTCCTCACTGCCGAAACTGACTAAACCCAACTTGATCCCCTGCTTGTTGTAAGCCTCGAGAAAAGACAAAACTCCGGGAAAAAGCCGGCCCTCACCGGGATCATACAACGTCCGCACGAAATCAAAGATAATCCCCTTGATCATAATGATCTATTATAACCTTTCCTTTGAGGCTTTTGGTCTAATTAAGTATACTTCTAGAGGGAAGCGGAGGGTGAAGTCTAAATCCCCCTTTCCGCTTCCCTCTTTTTGTCCCTCTCACTGATACTTCATTTCTTCTTCCTGACAATAACCGGCATCGCAACAGCATCAGACGAGCCGTGAACCAAGGGACGGTCAAGCAAAGTGGCGTCGATATCAGCCACCTCAACGCTATCTCCTTCAACCAGATAAACCACACACAAACGGACGCGGTAGCCGTCCGCCTCAACCAGCCCCTCTCCGGCCTCGTTCAGAAAAACCACTTTATGCTCCAATGTCGGCACCTCCGGCTGGATAACGTAAAGAGGTCCGTCTCCGTTAGCGACTGGGAAAAGAGCTCCCAGTAACCTGTTTCTCCACTCAATAGCGGTCAGTTGCGAACTGAAGGCAATACCCTTTCCCTGACCACCATTACAACGTTTAAGCACCCATTGGAGCGTTTCTTTGCCGGAGTTGTCTAAACGTCTGCCCATAAATTCTTCGGCTCCCCAAGAATAACCCCGACCCTTAAAAGGGATCTTGACTTCGGGAACGACGGGAAATGTCCAGGGAATAAACCCCTTCAGACTTTGCCGGTCGCTACTACTCAAAGCGAAAGACCGCCCGGAAGCCGTCTCCGGATTATGAACGGCAACCATCCAGGAATTATCCTCAAGCCGAGTAAATGGCGGCCAGATATCCAGCTTTCCGCCTGATAACAGTTCGCCAAGGCGTTGCCCACCGGGAAACACTTTTGCAGACTGCGGCTGCAACCAGGCGAGAGTGAAAGTGCGGTAGACCACGTCCCCTTCAAGCAGACTTTCCCCGGTTTCCGAAACTTCACAACAAAGACCGAAGCTCTGGAGGTACCGCGCCAGAAGACGGTACTCTGCCCCGTAACCGAGACGGTCGGGACTAAGGAGAATCACCAGGCGGCGCCCGCTGAATTTTTTCAGTAAGAGCCCGGCAATTGTCTTCGCTGCGCCTGGAAAAGGATCAAAGGAACCTTCCGGCAGGCCCACGGAACGGTAGTAAGTTTCCCGAACCAGTTGGGTGGCCAAATCCCAGACTGGGGTTCCGTTGAGTTCCAACAGGACAAGATAGCCCCGGCGATCTAATGTAAAATCGGCCCGGAGATAAGTAGCCTCGTCGCTAGAATCGACAGCAGCGCGCAACTTCGGTAACAGCTGTCCCAAGGCCAGCGCCTGCTGCCACTGCTGTTCCCAAAGGTAATACCATTTCGGAGAAACCCGCCAAAGCCTAGGCGGATTACCATAAGCGAAACCGTAATGCCAAAGTGCCCGGCGGATCTCGTCAGCCGTCCTAATAATCTCTTCCATTGCCTTCTCCTTTCCTGAACAAAGTTTTGTAGTTGGGATAAAAAAATCCCGTCCGCTACCTACTTGTAGTTTTACAAATAAGTAAGGGACGGGATTCAAAAAAAGAATACCGCGGTACCACCCTGATTCCCTTCGGCTAAGCCTCGGGGCACTCATTAGACTTTTTGGGCCGGGAAGTCATTCCCGCTTGCCTTACTCTTTATTCAGGCTCGCTGTTTTCCGCCAAGTTTAACTTGGCATCGCAAGACGCGTTCGGATTTCCTTAGACTACCAGGCTTTCAGCTGTCCCGGCTTGCTTTAGTCTCTAGAAACCCTACTAATTCTTGCCTACAGGCATATTTTGAAGTACGGTCTGAGCCTATCATAACCTCGCCCTCCGCGTCAAATATTTTAACACTCTTACTAACGGTAGAGTTGGCTATGGGTGCCAAGGGCTTCGAAAATAATTACCTTCCCGCCTTCCTGCTCCAAATAAATCGTCCGCCAGTCACCAGTAATATTAAGGCTCCGAAGGCCTTTAAGTTTTCCTTGTAAGAGATGGTTACCAAGCTTTGGGTCACGGGGATTCAGAAGGAACAACTTAAACCGTTCTCGAAAAGCAATTTTAATTTCCAGCGGAGCTTTTCCTAGTTGCTTATTAAAAACCTTTGAAAAATCAACTCTGAGTTTTTTTCCGTTCATTGGCAATCATGTCATCCAAATACCCTAAGACCGCGTTCCCACCATTAAAAGAAATAACCCGCCCCGCCTTAATATCTCTACGGGATTCTGCTAACATTTGTAAAAGATACTCGGTCGGTTCCTCGTCGGAAGCACTAAAAGTAACGGTCTTCGTCCGGATGACCTGCTTTAAGTAAGCGTTTATTAAACCGCTTAAACTCAAGCCTAAGTCATCCGCAAGCTTTCGCGCACGGATTTTCACTTGAGGTTCGGTTTTGATGTTAATAATGGCCGTTTGGTTCATATATACTTAGTATATACAAAAGATACACATATGTCAAATCCGCCTTAGAGCCCGAGCTCACCGGCAATTGACTGCATCGCCTTTAAAGTAGTCTCGATAAACTCATCCAACCCCAGGCCCAGTTTCTCCTGGCACTTTTCAATTTCAGCTCTATCGACTGCCCGGGCAAACTCTTTCGTTTTCCATTTCTTTTTTATCGAGTCAAGCGCCACCGTGGCCAGTTTTTTATCCGGCCGGACGAGAGCGACGGCAACGATAAACCCCGTCAGTTCATCGACACAATCAAGCGCCCAAGCCATCGTTGAGTTTGGCTCCCCGAGATTCGTCAGCCGCCGGTTGTGCGCTTTAATTGCGTCAACAAATGGGCCTTCTGACACGCCCTGCCCACTCAGCCACTCTAAGGTCAGGCGGGTGTGCGTACTCGGAGTTGGTTCAGTCAGTTCCCAATCCGCATCGTGAATTAACCCCAAAAGACCCCACTCGGCCTCATCACCCGAAAACCGCCTGGCGAGGGCTTTCATCGCCGCTTCCACTGCCAACAGGTGGCGGACCAGATTGCGGTTTGTTATTGATTGATTAACGAATTTCAAAACCTTCTCACGGGTCAACATAAGTTCTCATTCATAAATCGTTCGGCACATCGATGAACTCCACGCCGAGGCCGGGGAAGTTCTGCTTTAAAACTTCGCCTAAATTGATAACCCCAATAGTTTCCGTATTGTAATGACCGAAAGCGGCAATCGTCATTCCCAACTCCCGGGCGATGGCCGGGTGGTTCTCACGCATATCCCCGACGATTTCCAATTCAATTCTGTTGTCGACAAACTCGTTCATTATCGCGGGGTTGTGGTAGTCAATCGCCCCGGAACCGGAAACAACGGCGAAAACGGTTACTTTGTCTTTTTTAACTCCGACCACTTGTCCTCGGTGGGAATATATATTTTCGCACTGTTTAATTATCTCGCTAAGGCTCTTCGGCTCCGGGAAACGCCCGAACCACCCCCACTTATCGAAAATATTGCCGCTGACCTCTCCCCCCAAACGGCGGATAACCGAAGCGTTATTCCCAATCTCAGGATGATGATCAAGCATTCCGTGATAACCGGCAAGGCTCATTCCGTTTTGAAAAAGAAACCGGATCCGCTCTTCCTGGTAGAGCGGAAATCTGTTGCCGTTGCCGGCCGCGGACGCGAAACTTAAGCCGTGGTGGACTATTAGAAAATTGCAGCCGGTAGCCTTTGCCTTCTGAAAAAATTCCAGGTTGGCGGAAACGCCCAGCCCCACCTTGGTAACATCCTCAACCCCCGCAATCTGCAGACCGTTAGCCAGCATCTCCCTGGTTTTAAAGATTTCTTCGAAGGGTTGAAAATAATTCTGAAGAAAACTGACCAGCTCAGAGCGGGTAATCATTCCTTAACCTCCGGGTCCGGATTGCCTTGGGGCCTTAACGTCGGAAAAATAATGGTCTCTTTTAAATTGTGCCGGTCGGCCAGAAAGGCAACCACACGGTCGATCCCCATCCCCCATCCCGCCGTCGGCGGCATCCCGTACTCCAGCGCCCGCAAGTAATCTTCGTCCAGGACCTGGTGCTCGGCGAGCCCCTTCTTTCCCAGATTCATCTCTTCCTCCCAGCGCTGCCGCTGATCCCGAGGATCATTCAATTCATTGTAGGCGTTAATCCATTCCACCCCGGCGACCAGAAGCTGAAAAGAAGCGACGAAGGCCGGCTCATCCTGTTTTCCCTTGGCCAGAGGCCGCATGGAAAGCGGGTGGTCAATAATAAAAACCGGTCCGGTGAGGGCAGAGCGGGAGATTTTTTTGTAGAGGGTGTCCAAAATCGGCCCAAAGCCGGCGACTCCGGTGAGGTCCACGTCCAAGCCCTTCTTCTTTATTTCCGCCAACAACTTTTCCTCGTTATCTGTTTTCAGTAGATCAATTCCGCTGTCTTTTTTCAGTAAGTCTCTAAAAGTTATCCGCGGCCAGGGAGGCTCAAAATTGTATTCCCGGTCCTGATACTTGACCAAGTAACTTCCCTTAACCTGCTTCACCATTTCCGAGAGCATCGTTTCCGTAAAACTCATCAGCTGTTCGTAGTCGCGGTAAGCCCAGTAAAATTCCAGCATTGTAAACTCCGGATTGTGCTCCCGGTCAATTCCCTCATTGCGGAAATCCTTCCCGAGCTCAAACACTTTTTCAAAACCGGCCACGATCAGACGCTTCAGGTAAAGCTCATCGGAAATCCGTAAATAAAGATCGGTGTCCAGCGCGTGATGGTGGGTGAGGAAAGGGCGGGCGCTGGCGCCGCCGTAAAGGGGCTGCAGAATCGGAGTTTCCACCTCCAGGAAGCCCTCCGTTTTTAAATACCGGCGCAGGTAATCAACCGTATCCGCCCGGAGAGTAACGATATCCCGCACCTCTTTATTCAGCAGTAAATCGAGGTAGCGCTGGCGGTATCGTTCCTCACAATCTTTTAAGCCAAACCACTCTGAGGGCAAAGGCCGGACCGTTTTTGTAAGCAGAGAAAAAACGGACACCTTTAAAGTCAGTTGCCCCGCCTGGGTCTTAAAAAGAGTGCCGGTCGCGGCGATAAAGTCCCCCAGATCCAGTAATTCCAGCAACGGGAGCTGTTGGTCCGAAAGATCCTTTTTAGAGAAGAAGAGCTGAAGCCGTCCCGAGGCATCTTCCAGATCGGCGAAAACAATCTGACCGTGAGACCGCCAAGCCCGCAGCCTTCCGGCGATGGTCACTGAATCATCAATCTGTTTTTTACTAACTGAACTTATATTCAACCGGTCACTAACGCAGCCGCCGGGAAAAGGGTTTAAGCCAAGGGACTGAATTTTTTGGATTTTATCTAAGCGGATTTGTCGCAGCTGCGCAAGAGGTTCGGCCATTATTTACAATATAGCACAAGAATATCAGTGTTACTTAATCGCGATGATTTTGTAGGTAGTCTTAATTGAGCAGGAAACGATCACGGTATCTCCGGGCTTTGTTCCCAATAACGCCTCCCCGACAAGGGATTCGTAGGAAATAAGCCCTTTGGCGGGATCAACTTCTTCGCTCCCGACCAGCGTTAAATCAAAACGCTCTCCCTCCGCTTCAACGAAAACCGTGGAACCGACTTCGACCTTGGTACTTCGTCTTTTCTCAACCGTGACAGCGCATTTTAAAAGCAGCTCCAGTTCCGAAACCCGGTTTTCCAGTAGGTCCCATTCCTGCAGAGCGGCTTTATACTCTAAATTCTCCTCAACCTCACCATCCTCCCTGGCGTCCTTTATACGTCGGGCAGTTTGGCTTCGCGCGGGACCGGTCAGGAATTGATACTCACTTTTCAACTTTTCCAGTCCCTTTCGGGTAATATAGGTCTTCTTAAGCGTAACAGCAGGCATCTTACGCCACTTCAATAATGGTGTAGATTAGATTACCGACAGGAGCCGACACTTGAACTTTATCGCCAACCTTCCGGCCCAAAAGAGCCTGGCCGAGCGGGGACTCATGAGAGATTTTATTGGAGAGCGGATCAGCTTCTTCAGCGCCAACGAGCTGAAAATGCTGCTCCTCCCCGTCCAGATGAACTTTAATGTGGCTTCCCACCCCAACCACCCCCGGCTTGCCTTTCTCTTCCTCGACAATAATGGCGTTGTTTAAAAGCTTCCGCAATTCCGTAATCCGGCCCTCGACAAACCCCTGTTCCTCCCGGGCGGCGTCATATTCCGAATTTTCGGAAATATCCCCGAGTTCGCGGGCCTCTTTAATCTTTGAAGCCACCGCTTGGCGGCGGTGCTCCGTTAATTCTTTGTATTCTTCCTGTAATTTTTCGAACCCTATCTTCGTTAAATAGACGTCTTTAGTGATCATAATCGGCAAGTTAGAAAGAAAAACCTCAGGTAAGCAACCCGAGGAACCTCTATCTAACCGTGCTCTCTTTCAGTTAAGGAAAACCATTCTACACCCGCCCGACCTGTTGTCAAGTTAAACCGGTACCGAGTTTAATATCTTCTTCACCCTGGTCACCAACTCGTCCGGAGTCACCCGGTATTTCATCACGAAGTCCACCGCGCCGAGGTCAAAAGACTGCTTAATATTATCGTTACTGCCGAAGTTAGTCAAAGTCAAAACCGGAATTTTTGATAGCTCGAAATCTTCATGCAGACTTTTAAGGACCTCGAACCCGCCTAATTTCGGCAGCATTATATCAAGAATAATGAGATCCGGCCTGTTCTTGGCTTTGACTAAAGCTTCTTCACCGTCAAACGCCTGTTCCACCGTTAAACCCGAGCTCTCAAACTCCAACCGGTACGTTCGGGCCAGGTTAGGGTCGTCTTCAACAATAAGTACTTTTCTGATTACCGGTTCTTCTTTAGTCATTGGTAAACCTATGTTTTAGGTTAGCAGATAAGAGTTGTTCCGGTCAATCTAGCAGTCTCTATTAAACATGGTGATCAAAAACTAACAGATAATACCTAATGGTGCTCGTTTTTGGAAAAATCCGAACGCATTTCAAATCAATGTGTTAGCTTGCCGGGATTCCGTTCTTTTTCGCGTGCAATTTTATCGTCCTTTGGGCAAAGGCTATTCTCCTATAAGTCTGTACTCTTTTGAATAGAAATGTAAGACTTCCCCTTGCCCAACAAATGCCTCTTCCCCTTTGATAGATTTTCCTGTTCTATCAAGAATATTATTTATGACGGTTGCGTTGCCCTGACCGATTCCGAATGGGTCGCTAACATGAACACCATAATTAATTTTCATATCAAAGTCGCCTGGTGCCATAGCCATATATTCCATCGCTCCCACCCCACCCACTATTTTCTTACCCCAATCTCCAAAAGAAAAGCTGATTTCATGAGATTTATTTTTCTCTATTTTATAAAATGAATCAAAATTAAACTCAAAAGTCTTGCCATCAAAAGTGACGTTTGTTGGATCAAACCCAAAAGTAAAGTCATCTCCCTGTATGTCTTTTCCCCTGAATCCAACATGGAGAAATATATTCATGTCAGATGTTATGTTCGAAACAAAACGAACTTTAAAAATGATTTTTTCTAAATTTTGTGAATTATTAAGTATTGGTATTTCTTCAAAATCTGTGATAGTTATTTGAGCCTGTTTAGACTGTTGTATCGCTTGGTTTAGCTCGTTTGATAAACTTTGAGAAAATTTATTTGTCTGATAACGATTTATCATAATAATAGTGGTATTAGTTAGAACCATGACAAATACCGCCACAGCAACATATTTCCACTCCTTAAACGTGATTTTAGTTATCGCCGAGACAAATAGGTAAATTAGGGCCAGGACTGGGATAACAGCAAAAGATTCTGCGTAACCAGGGAAAAAATTAACCTGTTGAAAAAAGGGAAGCTTGGCAATCAATAAAATAATCGGGGTTTGTAAAAAAAATATAACCGAGAACGAGAATATCACAACGATGAGAAAATAAATAAATCTTATCTTTATTATAATTTCCTTCTTGTTGATTTAATAATCTAACAATTATTATAGCACTTTTCTTTGGTGTCAACAAATAACAAACTTTTGTTTTTTCTTAAACTTTGTATAGCGTAATTGTACTCAAACGATATTTCGGATTTTTAATGCCCACTTTGGACAGATCCGAAAGGGTTTGACTTCAACAAGGTGCTCATCTAAATTAATAAAAAGTTCTTTAATTTTTGCGTTTTTCTTTGGAACAACGCTCTATGAGAAATTGCTTGTTAGAGCCGACTTTTTTGGGAACGCGGCGAGTGAGGAGGGGCACCGCGCAACAGTTGGTAGTGCCGCACCTAACGATTTCGCAATTTCCCAAATGGTGCCGCCACGGGGAATCGAACCCCGGTTACCGGATTGAGAATCCGACGTCCTAACCCCTAGACGATGGCGGCATGTTACTAATTTACCGCTATTATACACTAAAATCAGAAACCCCCATGTGAAAGTTGAATAGAAATACTCGATTTGCATCCGCTAATATTTAAGTCCAATATATATTTGATGAGGAAAAAAGTGTTCTTAGCTCTATCCGTTGTATTCTGCCTGGTTCTGACCGTCAGCGGTTTTCTCCTCTGGCGGGGCGGTCTGTCTTTATCCCCGATTGACAGCAAGACTGAGGCCGGACAGTCTTTGGGGGCGCAAAGTAGCGCTAAAGACAGACTCCCGGCAGATATCCCTCTCTACCCCGCCGCTCTCGTGACCAGTCTTAACGAAACGCTCGAATCAATCCAAGTGGTTTGGGAAACAGGAGACACGGCCGACCGGCTAGAAAAATTTTACCGAAATGAAATGGCTAAAAACGGCTGGCAACGAAGTGGAACTCTTGTTTTTTATAAAGACAAGGGGCGGCAAGTGGAGATAAAAATTATCTCGGAAACGGCCGGAAGAACCTATTTCAGTCTGGATCTGTCCCAACCTAAACCTTAAACTTTCTTCCCGACAAGAAAAACCGCCCGCCAGGCCTGATAGTGACTTTGGAAAGTGTCATTCTGGAGAACCTCGCCACCCCGCCGGACCGTCCGGTAAAAAACCGCATCCGCTCCCCATGCCGACCAGTCAACTTGGACGGTTTGCCCCGAAGCTACAGAGGCATCTTCTTGATATAAAGGCGCCGGTGGGGCAACTTCCCGGCTGATAAAAGGCCCTTTTATCGCCACCTGCCGACCGTCGTTAGTTCCGTAAAACCGGAAGTATAAATCCTCCCCGACAATTTCATTTGTCACTAAAAGATAATTTTTAGTGTCGTTCCGGAACTGAAAATCCACGGACGGACCGTAAACCGTCGCATCAAAACCGACAGGGGGTTCGTAGTAGTGAACCCGGTAAGCATGCGCGGTGCGTTTCACGATCGGTAGACCGGCATTTAGAGCCGCGCGAAAAATAGTCGACGAGACCTGACACAGTCCTCCGCCGGTCCCCAGCACCGTCCGCCCTTCACTAATAATGTAGGCTTCATCGTAGCCGGCTGCCGCTGTGACCTCACCCACCGCGTTATTGAACGAAAAAATATCGCCGGGCGGAACCAAAATCCCGTTGATTCTTGAGGAAGCCAGCGTCAGGTTGTGGATCCGGCCGGGAATTGAACCGGCAAAATTCGTCTTGCCTTCTCCCAACAGATCCGTAATCCCGTATGAATTGGTGGTCTTCGGGGCGGGCAATTCGCGAAGCGGCAAAGCAACAACGGCGGACGGGGAAGCCTGCAGCAGCGCCCGGGAAATAAGAGTGGCTCCCTCAAAGCGGTCGACTTCGTAGCCAGTGCGTTGCGGTACAAATTTTACGACCCGCGCTCCGGAGACCTCAATAATCTGCCCGCGGGGAGAAATATTCAGCTGGCTACTGAAGTCGGCCACCAGCTGGGAAACTTTCTCCCGATCAACCCGCAGCGCCATCCAGCCCTCGGAGTTCTTTTCAAAATTAATCAGCGCCAAAACCGACTCGGGGGTTAACGGCCAACGTTGTCCCAAACCCGACACCGTCGGCGGGTTAGTCAGGATCATCTCCAGTTCCGGTTTTACCGTCTCTAGGTCTGTTGCTGAAATTGCCGGGGTAACGAGCTCCAGCCGCAAGTCTTTGGATAGTTCTAACTCATTAATCATCTGCCGGATTACTCCCCCAACATAACCCGCATCAACGATAACCCCGGTCCGGGAAGGGTTGATTGTTAACTTGCCCCCGGCAAGGGAAAAAGCAGCATTCTTCGGAGGTTCGTTCCAGTCTTTACCCACCACCGCCACAAATCCGTTCAGCTTCTCCTCATCAATCTGATATTCCAACGGAACCGTTTTTCCGGTTCTTAAAGCCTGAATTTCATTTTTAAGATCCTCCGGTAAAGACCCGCTCCGCCCGACAAGATAGGCCTTTTCCACGGTCGAGGCAACATCAAACGAAACCCCTAACTGCGAAAACGGGAGGTCGTAGCGGACTACTTTCTCGCCGCCGCTGGTGGCCTCGCGTAAACTTAAAACCAACTTCTGTCCGGTTAAAAGACTTACTTTTTCCTCCAAAATCTTCTGGGCATCCGCAACACTACGGCCGCTCAGGTTAATTTTTCCGGCGACGTTAACCCCCGGAATAATATTCCGGGAATAAAGGAGGTGGAAACTAAAAAAGAAAAGAGAAAAAACGAAAAAACTGATTAAGATAAAATAAAAAACAATATTGGAAAACAATCCGAGGAATGCCTTAGCTTTGGTCATTTGCGTAATCTGTTCGGCCGATCTCCGGCAGTGAAGGGCGGCGGCCGGTTCGTGTCCTTTTTAAGGATTTTATCAGATAACGGGAAAGTTCCCCGTCAATATCGGTAAACTCATCCGTCTGTTCGCGCAGCCGTCCGGAGGTGGTCCGGCCAAAAGCGATCACTTCCGTCCTGACCCCATGGCTGCGGACGTAGTCGAGCAGTTCCGAATAATCCCCGTCGCCGGAAACCAAAACCAAAGCATCAATCTTCGCAAGCAGAGTCACCGCATCCATACACAACCCGACGTCCCAGTCGCCCTTTTTCATTCCCCCGGGAAATATCTGCAAATCCTTGGCCTTAACCTCAAAACCCTGCTTCTCCAGCGCATCGAAAAAATTCTTTTCCGATTCGATATCCGCCCGGATAACGTAAGCAAACGCCCGGATAAGCTGGCGCCCCGCGACGGCCGTTTTTAAAATCTCTTCAAAGTTAACAAAGCTTTGGTGCAGGTTTTTGGCTGAGTAGTACATATTCGCCACATCAACAAAAACCCCCACCCGCTGGAAATGATGTTTCACCGCTTTCATATTCACTCTATTATTTCACACCCCGACATACTTTAGCAAAAAACACGACCCCGCCTTCCGGCGGGGGTCGGTCAGGCTTTTCCCGGAAAGCTTGAAAACCGATCTCGTTTAAAAAGCGGCAGTACTATTTGACCGCTTGTTTAAGACCGTGTCCGGCACGGAAAGCCGGGGTCTTGCTGGCCGGAATGTGGAGAGGCGCTCCGGTTTGCGGGTTGCGGCCCATTCTGGCGGCGCGCTGGCGAACCTCGAAGGTTCCAAAACCCGTAATCGTTACTTTCTCACCCCGGGCTAGCGCGTCGGAAATAGCGTCGATCATCGCGTTAACAGCCCGGTCGGCGTCAGCTTTGGTCAAACCAACTTTACTGGCTAAGGCTTCAATAAGATCCTGTTTAGTCACTTATTTTCACCCCCCTTCAATATCGTAAATATTTTTAAGGCAAAGAATTTAGATCGTTTAAGATAAAACATAGTCGAGCCTAACTATACTTTGCGCCTTATTTCCGGAACCGGCTTCCACGAGCACACTTTGGAAAACGGCCGGTCCGGTCTCCACCCACTCAAAACGCTGGGGCAAAGGCGAGAGCATCCGATGAATAATAATTTCCTTCTTAACCCCTAAAACTGAATCGCGGGGTCCCGTCATTCCTACGTCGGTAACATAAGCTGTTCCTTCAGGAAGTAGGCGGGTATCGGCAGTCGGCACGTGGGTATGCGTTCCCAGCACGGCGCTGACCCTCCCGTCGGCATAAAACCCCAACGCCAGTTTTTCAGCGGTTGCTTCGGCATGAAAATCAACAACCGACACCGTATAATCGCCGGCGGTTTCCTCAAGAACCCGATCAAGAGAGCGAAGGGGACTGTCAACCGGTTGCTCAATAAAGTCGCGTCCTTGAAGATTAATTAAAAGGAGCTTGCCGCTTTTACCCAGATCCACGACCGCATATCCCTTGCCGGGGGTATCCTGCGGATAATTTTCCGGGCGTAATAAAGGAACGGTGCCATTTTGCAGGTCGTCAATAATGTCCGCCTGCCAAAATACGTGATTACCGCCTGTTAAATAGTCTACACCGGCCGCTAAAACCTCGTCAATCGTGGCGCGGGTGACTCCCCGGCCGTGGGCCAGATTTTCGCCGTTGGCTATTATCACATCCGGACCGTACTTCTTTTTCAGTTCGGGCAGTACCTTAGCCACTGTCTGCCGGCCAAGTTTCCCGACAATGTCGCCGATAAAAAGTATTTTCATTTCGCCAGCTCAACTGAGCGCAGCTCTTTAATAACCGTCACTTCGATTTGCCCCGGATAAACCTGCTCTTTTTCGATCCGGTCGGCGATTTTGCGGGAAAGAACAGCCACCGAAGCGTCGTCCGTTTTATCGCTTTTAACAATTACTCGGAGATTCCGGCCAGCGGCTAAAGCGAAAGCTTCTTTCACTTCTTCGAAAGACAAAGCAGTTTCCTCAAGCGCCTTCATCCGGTGTAAGTATTCTTCGTAATCCTCGAACCGGGCCCCGGGGCGGGAACCGGAAACCGCGTCGGCGATCTGGACGATCACTGCCTCTAAGCTGTTAAACGGCTCCTCCGCGTGGTGGGCAGCGGCGGCGTTAATTGTCTTCTCGGGGAAATTAAATTTTTCCATTATCTGCCGGGTTAACAGGGCGTGGGTCCCTTCAACCTCGGACGTTTTAACTTTACCGATATCGTGCAGTAAAGCCGCTGTTTTTACCACTTCCACGTCGGCGCCTAGCTCACTTGCTAAGAGCTTGGCAATTGTCATCACTTCAAGAGAATGGGAAATTAAGTTTTGGCCGTAAGAGGTCCGGAATTTATAACGGCCGAGGAGAGAGAGTAACTCATCCGGTAAGCCGTGGATACCGGCTTCGTAGGCTACGTGTTCACCAGTGGTCTTCAGGTCCTTTTCCAGATTTTCTTTGGCTTTTTCGACTTCTTCTTCAATCCGGTTTGGCTGGATCCGGCCGTCCGCGATCAGCCGCTCCAGCGCCAGCCTGGCTACCTCCCGCCTTAGACCGTCAAAAGAGGAAAGACGGACCTCATCCGGCGCCTCATCCAAATCGATGGTTACTCCGGTTGAGCGCTCCAATGATTGAATATTCCGACCTTTAAACCCGATAATCCGGCCTTTAAAGTCGGCATCCGGCAGCTTCACCCGGGTGGTGGTAAATTCCGGAACGTAATTAACGGCCACGCGTTGGATACTGCTAATCAGAATATCTTTCGCTCTCTGTTCCGATTCTTCCTTTGCCTTCTCCACCGAGTTCTTAATCAGCCGGGCGGACTCAGCCAGGAGTTCCTTTTCCAAACCGGTAAGAATCTCTTTCTTGGCTTCCTCTTTTGATAGCGAGGCGGTTTTTTCCAGCTTTTCCAGCAGGGAAAGGCGCAGCCCTTCCAAATCTTTAAGTTGTCGGTTGATAGTCTCTTCCGAAGCTTTCAGGGCATCTTCCCGGCCATCCAAACGGGAAACCTGGCCCTCTAACTGAGCGGCGCGGTGCTCAACACTTCTTTCCCGCTCGATTAACTGCTCCCTGATTTTTCCCGCTTCCGCCTCGGCCTTGGTCACAATCTCTAAAGCCGTCGTTTTTGCTTCAACGATAAGGCTACGGGCCTCAACCTCGGCTGAAGATAAGCTAGTTGATTTGTTCTCCGTGTCGTTTAATGAATCCATATGGATTTATCTGAAACCGATTAAGTCTAGGTGTTTTTTGGCGTTCTGTCAACCTAAATCAGATGGGCTTTGGAGGTCTGCGAAAACCTGCTTAATTACTTCCCGGGCGATGACGGCGGAAAAGCCATGCCCAAGCAGGTATCGGGTAATTTTAAATTTTCCTTCCCGGACCGGAAGCTTTGTGTAGGCAGGCAACTTCCTTCGGACGGCTTTTAAGGCCAAATCAAACTCATTAGCGCCGGAAGACGCTAAAACCTCGTCGATGATTTCCCGACTTATGCCCTTTTGAGTTAGTTCAAGCTTAATCCGCCACTTGCCTTGTGGCCGGCCGGAATTTTGCCGCTGCTCCAGCCACCACACGGCAAACGAGCGGTCATCAAGCAGTCGGAGCCGACTCAGACGCACTAGGATATTTTCGATGATTAAACCTACTTCCTCCTCCGATTCTGATTTCTTTTTCCGGAAATAATAATTCTTAATATGCGTCCGGATTTCCCGCTCCGACCTTGGCCGGAATTCCAAAAAATGCAGAACGTTTTCGAGAACCTTCCCTTCGTCATTAACTTTCTTCAGCCGAGAAATGTCGTCTTCCGTAATCACCTGACCGGTTTTCAGGCCGCTTTTATAAAGGTCTTCTTCGTTCAATCCGAAAGCGAAACGGCCATCAATAAAAATATTCAATCGGCCGGGTTTTTTCTGGGGGGTAATAGCAGTAACTTCAGGCATAATATTCAACTTCCCTAAAGTGTATTTAACTATTAGTGGTTAATTCGTGGAGAGAATTCGTGGCTTTATTTCCGATTATACTACTCTTCCTCAACGCCTACAGCCAGCGGAGCGGAACCGGTTGTCTTAACCAGCTCTCTGATTTTTTTCTCAATCTCCGAAGCTATTTTAGGATTTGCTCTTAGATAGGCCTTTGCCGCTTCCCTGCCCTGGCCAATCTTTTCCCCGCCGTATTCGAACCAGGCGCCGGATTTCTTAACCAGGTCCATCTCAGTTCCGACGTCAACCAGGCTGGATTCTTTCGAAATACCTTCGTTAAACATAATGTCGAACTCGGCCACCCGGAAAGGCGGGGCGACCTTATTCTTCACAACCTTGACGCGGACGTGATTGCCGGTAACAACATCCCCGTCTTTAATAGATTCAACCCGGCGGATATCCAAACGGACGGAAGCATAAAACTTAAGGGCCTGGCCGCCGGTGGTGGTTTCGGGATTCCCAAACATCACGCCGATTTTCATCCGGATCTGATTGGTAAAAATAACCGTCGTATTGGATTTAGAAATTGCGCCGGCCAGCTTCCGCATCGCCTGGGACATAAGGCGGGCCTGCAGACCCATATGCGAGTCGCCCATCTCGCCTTCAATCTCCACTCTCGGGACTAAAGCCGCGACACTGTCAATGACGACGATGTCAACCGCTCCGGAACGGATCAGTGTTTCGGCGATCTCCAAAGCCTGCTCACCGTTGTCAGGTTGGGAGATAAGAAGATCCTCCGTTTTCACCCCGATTTTTTCGGCGTAAACCGGATCGAGCGCGTGTTCGGCGTCAATAAAAGCAGCCGTTCCGCCTTTCTTTTGGGTTTCCGCGATAATGTGAAGCAGGAGGGTAGTTTTCCCGGAGGATTCGGGACCGAATATTTCAATAATCCGGCCGCGGGGGATTCCACCGATGCCGAGAGCTAAATCAAGCGCTAAAGAGCCGGTGGGGATAACGTCAACGTCAACCCTAGTCCGTTCCCCGAGCATCATAATGGCCCCCTTGCCGAAGTTTTTTTCGATGGTTTCCCGAGCCGTTTTCAACGCTTCGATTTTACCTTTGTTTTCTTTACTTTCTTTCTCCGCCATATTTAATTACAACAACAATATTACACACTTTTGTTCAACTGTCTACAATTAAGAACTTACCAAAAATAAACCGAATTTGCAATACCCATACGGACAGTTAGAAAATAGACTTAGAAATGTTATAAGAATGCAAAGCACGAAGTAAGTTTTTCCTTTGGAAAAAGGTCACTCGGATATAGCTCTATTATCTTTATCCCGTTCTTCTTTGCAAGAAGTGTTTTTCTCTTAAATAGTCGGTCGTATCTTTTTAATACTCCTTTTAGACCAACGAACTCTACCCAGTACTTCCCTTTAACTACAAAGTCGGCTGAAAATTTCCTTTGATTGGGATAATAAACATCCTTGAGGTGTTGAATATTATTTCTCGTGAGAAAATCATCAATTATCTTTTCGCTTAGTGAGTTACAGATATGACCGTCTTTAGCCAACCACCTTTTCGCGAAAAGAACTGGATTCGGTTTAAACCCGGAAGCTAAAATAGCTTTATTCCAGCTCCCAAAAACTCTTCTGAACGGCTGCCAATGGTTATAAAATTCACGTTTTGTGGGAATACGTCCAACTTTCTTCCGAAAGGCTTTTATCTCGTTGATAAGTTGGTTCCTTGTGTATTTAATTTTAAATTTATACGGGGCGTTTCTCCCGCCCCTGCGACACGCATCCTTAAACTGTTCTTCGGTTAGACTTTTGCGAAGTTTTATGATCCCGCGTTGCATTAAATAAAGGTGCTGTCTTCCGGTAAGTTTTATACCCTTTGTATAAACGAAGGCAGTACCTAACCCTATCCCAAGCATCATAGCAACATCGCGATGGGATTTTCCAGCTCTGCGCAAAATACGTGCTTTTCTCTTAGTACTTGGTTTTAGCACTATTTCAATATACCAAAAATAAACCGAAAATGCTAGTTGTCTATATGCAAGATTTATGGTAACTTTTAAAGAGCGGGGTGTAGTTCAACTAGCAGAACGCACGCATGGGGTGCGTGAGGCACCCGGGGCAGCACCGGGCACCCCGACCAAGCCTACAAAATGGACTTAATTTTCCAAGATAGTAAAAAACGAATAATCGATAAGAAAGAGGCTGTTCCTTTTACTTTAGATGATTCAGGTTTTTACCTGGTAGGCGTCGCCGCACGCGCCAAAGATGAAAAACAAGTAGGCGGTACCGACGACGATGACCTTAGAATCGAGTTAGATAAAACAACGTTTCCCCAACTTACCAACTTAAATCGGTATTTAGATTCACCGGCTGCATTCTCTGGAGGCAAACTCAGAGACCGTAAGCAACATGTGCTCACATTAACGAACCTTCAGAAAGGTACCCATAACCTTACATTAATCCCGGACGGTTCTCCAACCTTGGAAGAAATTAATATCTGGAAGCTCCCTTCCCAAAGCACCCTCGAACTAAAAATGAATAATACCGCCGAGGATGGAAACCGTCGGCCTTGGGTGGTGTTTATCTTATTAAACGCTTCCCTTGGAGAGTTTTCAGTCGATCTGACCCTAAAACGCCGATTTATTGATAGTGATGATGTAAAAATAGCTGTTGATGGTGTCATTATCAGAAACAACCGAAGTGTTCTTCATAAATTTTGGTATTTCATAGCTTCTTTATTCGGCCAGGAAATTAAAAGCAACACGTTTAAAACCAAATTAGCTATCGGACTTCATTACATCGAGTTATGGGCAGATCGAATGCCAACCCTTAATTCAATCACGTTTAGGGATCTAATATTCCCCCAATCAGAAGAAAAAGACCCCGTAGAAATTATCAAAGATAAGATTATAGCCATGGCTAGAGAATACGGTTTCGACCCTGAAATGATGCTTCGGGTAGCAAAAAAAGAATCTCAATTCAATCCCCGAGCCGTCTCTCCCGCTGGAGCTAAAGGACTTTTTCAACTAATGCCAATTACAATTGATCAAATTAATAATTTAGGTTACGAGGTTAGCGATGTTTTTAATGTTGATCAAAACATTAAAGGCGCAATGATTTACTTCCAGTGGCTTTCAGGGATGTACCCCAAGGATGAAGAGTACTGGGAAAAGATCATGGCTGCTTGGAATTGGGGGCAAGGAAACTTTCCCAAAGAAGGACCGCTAGGTGCGTGGAAACCCGTTCCAAACGAAACTATTAACTTTATAAATTACGTTTTAAATAGATGAAAATACCTCTCTTTCCGACATTTTTGTTGTTTTCGGTGATTACAGTAAGTTCAGTAACCTTTTGGTTTTATGTCGCGACATTGTATCAAACTTCAAACAAAGCCAGCGTCACCCCCAAGTCTAACTCTCTAACTCAGGAAGTAATAGTGAACTTAAAAGAGAAAGGGCAGGTAATACCAATTAGGATTAAATCCTACGTGACAGATAACTTTGAAGGTAAAACAGACATATTTGTTAATTCGGACAGCACTATACTAACCTCACTACACGGACTACTTCAAAATTCATATGCTATTGACATCGAAAATAACGGAGATGAAGAGCTGGTTGTTGGTGTTGTCTCCGGGAAGTTAGGTAACACAACCTTCTACCGTTATCAGAATGATCAATTAATACCAGTACCAACTCACACTGGAAAACAGGAAGGCTTATCCGGTACCACCTCCTACCACTTTCCTCGATTTAAAGACATCGACAGCGATGGGGTCTTGGAAATGCTTTCTTACCATACTGCTTTCCCATTCGACGAAATAGGGGGACTGGAAGTTTACAAGTTCAACGGAATGAAATTTATGAAAATTGATGAGTATGAGGAGACTACCCAAGATTTCTATTTGTAACTAACAACCGAATAAAGAATATTTAATAAATGATCACCGACACCTATCCTCCATTCCTCGAAAAAATATTGTCCGGTCTTAATGACAAAAAGGTTGAGGTGACTGATATGGAAATGGATCACATCGGCTATCAGACTGCATCCGGCCTCGAATATGAAAAGATGTTACCAGAGGTTGCCAAGCTTGGTCCGCAAATTCATGAGGCCGTTGTTCGGGGGCGGCGGGTCGCCATCTTTAAACTGAACGAGAAACTCAACTACCGAAATTACTTCATCAGCGCGATAGAAGTAATTGAACCTTTAGCCGGGCAAGTGTGCAATTCAGGCTGGGAACATGCCGAATTCGTCATCGGAAACTCTTTTGAGACTTTTCTTAAGAAATACCCAACGGTTGACTGGGACATCAGCGCGATAAATCAGGACACCTTCCCGATGATAAAACTTAAACTGGAAAACGGCCTCCAAGCCAAATTCCACCTCAAACCTGTCTTAGAAATAATTCGGGATATTAAATCATGAAATACTCGGATCGGGTTTACGGGCAATTCAACATTACCGAACCGGTGATTTTAGAACTGATTAATTGCCCGGCCATTCAAAGATTGAAAAAGATCGATCAGGCCGGCTACAAACCGCTTTGGGCAAAGCCGGAAACCAGGGTCAATGGCACAGAAGCCAGCCGTTTCGCCCATTCCGTAGGTGTTTTTATTCTTCTCAACAAATATCAGGCTCCCTTAGAAGAGCAAATAGCCGGCTTAATCCACGATGTCTCTCATTCGGCATTTTCCCACTGTATTGACTATGTTTTGGATTCCGGTTCGGAAAAAGAACACACCCACCAGGACAGGCTCTTTCCCAGTTTTGTCCGTAAATCGGGGATACCGAAAATACTCGAAAAATACGGGTTCGCTCTGGATTATATTTTAGATGACGGAAATTTTCCGTTAAAGGAAAAAGAGTTGCCGGATCTCTGTGCCGACCGGATTGATTATTCGCTGAGAGAAGCCGTTATTTATAATGAGCTGGGTGAAAAAGACCGTAATTATCTTCTAGATTCATTAACCGTAAAAGATAACTACTGGGTATTCAGCAGTTTTGAGAGCGGAAAAAAATACGCAGAGCTGTTCTTCCAATTAAATACAATCTATTTCTCCGGCCTTCCATCGGCAGTAATGTTTCGGGCGGTTGGCGATTGCCTGAAATACGCCTTAAAAGTAGGTTACCTTTCGGAAAACGACCTCTACACTACCGATGAAAAGGTTCTGGGGAAAATTAGAAATAAGGTGGATTCGGACGGGAAATTGAGTGTACTTTGGGACCGGATGAACGGTGTCATCAAAGCCCACAATGACCCAAGCGATTATGAATCAACAGTTTTTTGTAAATCCAGAATAGTCGATCCTTTATTCCTTAATGGCACAAAAGTGCAAAGGTTATCGGAAACTAAGCCGGAGTGGAAAAAGGTCGTCGAGCGGGAATCGAAACCAAAACAATATTTTTTGAAATTTGAAAGGTAACCGGCTAATACTCAACTTCCCACGCTAGCAAAAAATGGTCAAACAGCTAAAACAGCCTAAACGGATTAACTGGCACTTCGTTTATCTTCTAAAATGCTCTGATCGAACGCTATACTGCGGCTCAACTAATAATTTTCAGCGGCGGCTGAGGGAACACAATAAAGGAACAGCAGCCCGCTACACCCGCGGCCGGCTTCCGGTAAAACTGGTTTATCTTGAAAAGCACAGTACGCTCTTATCAGCCAGAGGACGAGAACAAGAAATCAAAGGTTGGACAAAAAGAAAGAAACTGACGTTGATTAAAGATAATGCTCATGAATCTTTAAATAGATAAAAAAAGCTCCGAGTCTTGCTTAGCAAGTCGGAGCTCATTTAACCTGAATTTTGCGGGCGAAGATCAACCCTTCGACAAGCTCAGGATTGTGCTGAGCAAAGTCGAAGCACAAGGAACAAAAATCAAGAAGCTCAAGACTTCAAGATTCAAGCTCCAAGAACCACCTACCGCACGAAACCGGACGCCGACCCACAGTCACCGCTGGCATCACCAAGCCATCTGCGGTAGAACCTGAGCCGACCGCCACTGAAGCAGAAGCACAGGCCGGACTCGAACTCCGCGCCGCCCCCGGATCGATACTCGTCACCCGAACAATCAATGGCCAGGTGCTCGTACTTCTCGAGGTTCTCGAGGCGCTTCGGGTTGGTGAGAAGAACGTGCCCCACCACCCAAGCGGGTAACGGAAACTCGGTCGTACCGCGCTCCATTTCCCAACGGGCGTTCCGTGGGCTGTAACCACCCCACTTTTGACCGGTTTGGGCGGCCAACACCAGAAAATCTCCTGGTTGTTCCTTCTCGAGCTTGGCAATGGCGTCAATTGCCAACTGCCGCATCCGTACCCGGTCAGCTGTCAACTCACCGGCGCGGTAGTTGTGAAACTGCCGCTGACGGGCGAGGTGAGCCAGAACCGTGCTCTCGAGCATTTGCCCGTAGCCCTCACCGTACGGATTCTCGATTCCGAGCTCCACCGCGACGCGGCTAAGCTTGGGAATGATGAACAAGCCGTCGGCGGCCTGAGGAACCGCAATTCCCTTGGCCACTTCAACAACGTGTGATGCGTCAAGGTAAGGGTAAAAGTCTTGCAAGACCTTCTGTTGATCAAAGATCGTCGTGGGACTCCAGCCCTTCGGGTAGAAGTAGCGGACCTCCGTCTTCTCCCTGGCGAACGGATTAGCCATCTCCCCGATAACCTTGACGAGTAACTCGCGGGGGATTGTGCCGTTGCCGATTCTGAGAAGAAAATCAAAGTTCTCCAACCACCTTTGAATCTCCGTCGGACCAAAATTGTGCTCGTCGAAGCGCTCGATTAACGCCTTCAACGGGCCCCAGATAAATTGAGTAGCCATTTGGCCATCTCCTTTCTTTTCTCCTAAATTTTGGTGCTAATTAATAAGAGTGCTAAACCGAATACCTGCCCTCCTTTCTTTATCTGCTGCCATATGAAAACAGATAGAACCGACTATAGAATAATAAAAAAACGGGAATTTGTCAACTATAAGATATTAGCGTTTTGACCACTGGGGTTTGCGGCGGGCGCGAAGGTGCCCGTACTTTTTTCTTTCCTTCATTCGGGAATCCCGGGTTAAAAGCTTCTCGGTCTTCAGTAAAGCCCTGAATTCGGGATTAAATTCGACCAAAGCCCGGGACAACCCGTGCGTAACGGCTTCCAGCTGGGAGTAAATTCCCCCGCCGCGAACTTTAATTGAGCCGGTAAATTTTCCCAAGACATCCGTAATTTGAAACGGCCGGAGATAAGAAGCCTCAGCCTGTTCCCGGGTCACGGAATGAAAATAAGCCGCAATCGGTAACCCGTTAACAACCATGCCCGCACCAGCCCCTTTGCCTTTTTCGAAAAGCCAAACCCGGGCCACCGAGGTTTTCCGCCGGCCCGTACCCGAGAAAAATTTTCCTTTGACAGGCTTCTCCGCCGTAACTGTTGTTTTTTCTTTAACCATTCGTCTCCTTCACGTTCGCGAATACTACCTTTTGCGGAATCTTATCGTCAACATAAAGATGCAATCGGGCGAGCCGGGTAGCCCGGAATTTATTATCCGGCAACATCCCCAAAACAGCCTTGCGCAAGACCTCTGTCGGACGGCGGACAAAAAGCTTTCCGTAAGTTTCCTTTTTTAAACCGCCGGGATAGCCGGAATAACGGTAATATGTTTTGTCCTTTTCTTTTGCTCCGGTTACCTTGATCTTACCAATATTAGTTACCACCACACAGTGACCCAAGTCCAGATAATTAACGTAACGGACCTCATTTTTCCCCATCAGTAATTTACTGATTTCAACCGCAAGCCGGCCCAAGATACGCCCTCGGCCGTCGAGCAAATACCACTTCCGGGAAACTTCTTTGATCTTTAACGGCTTAGTTTTAATCATAGTTATTTGGTTGTCTTTTTCTTTAACTTAGTTTTTTCCCCGAGAGCCGGACTTTTTACTTTTGCCGGTTTCTTTTCTTTAGCTTTGTTCTTTTTTGCCGGAGCTTCTTTTTTCGAAAGGGCAGTCACCCATTCTAAACGGGCCATTTCCGCCCCATCCCCTCGGCGCGGCCCGAGCTTTATTAAACGGGTAAAACCGCTTTTCGTCGAGGAAAGGAGCGGGATGTCGTGAGTAAAAAAATGCGCGGCCGCTGCTTTTTCAGTGAAAGAGTTATAGAGCTGACGGCGGCTGGCTAACGTCTGGCGGCTGGCGGACGAAATTAGGGACTCGAGCGGAGCCTGAAGGTATTTTGCCTTAGCCAAAGTCGTCGTCAACTTCCCGTTCTTAGCGAATGCGGTTATCAGATTTTTAAGAAGAAGGGCTCGGTGATCCGGCTTCCGATTTAGTTTTTTCTTATCGATTCGGTGGCGCATGGCTGATTTTTATCCGGCCCGCCAACCCTGTTTCTTAAGAAGCTTGTCGACCTCGGAGACGGCCTTTTGCCCAAACCCGCGAAGTTTAAGTAATTCGTCGTCGCCCTTAGTCAGGAGCTCCTCAAGCGTCTTAATCTTGCCGGAAAGAATGGCGTTGGTCGTCCGGGTCGATAAACCTAAATCTTCAATCGGCATTTTTCTTTCCGACTCGGAGAGGGCTGTCGTTGTAAGCAGCGCCGGGGCGGCGGGAGTTTCTTCAATCACCCGCTCACCGCTAATAACTTTAAAGTATTCCAATATAATCATTGACGCTTTCTTTAGCGCGTCGGGGGCTGAAATCGTCCCATCAGTAGTAATCTCTAAAACCAGGCGGTCCAAATCAGTCTCGCGGCCAACCCGTGTCGGTTCCGTAGTATAGACGGCTGAAGTGACCGGGGAGTAAACGCTGTCGAGAACCAATACACCTATTTTTCCCGACGGGCGCTCTTCGGAAGCAACGTAACCGATTCCTTTTTCAGCGGTTAACTCAACGCAAAAGCGGGTCTTGCTGTCGGCCAAAGTCGCCAAGTGCAAATCCTTGTTAACGATCTCCGCATTTCCCAGCACTTCAAAGTCCCCCGCGGTCACGTCTTTAGGACCCTTAACGTCAACTTTTAAAGTAACGGGATTATCATCAAAAATTTTAATTCTTATCTTTTTGACGTTTAGGGAAAGCTGCACGGTATCTTCTTTCACTCCGGGAACGGAAGTAAATTGGTGGGGTACCCCGTCGATCCGCATTTGGGTCACGGCAGCGCCGGGAAGCGAGGAAAGAAGAACCCGCCTAAGTGCGTTACCGATGGTGTCGGCATAACCGGTCGGCAAAGGTTCAAAAACGAACTTACCGTAATTGGCTTTTTCCTCTTCGGTTTTTATCTTAAGTAAGTTAATTAACTGATCGATTACCATAATTATATTTAAATCAAAAAAAACCCGCCCGCCGTGCCGGAGGGGAAAATCCAGACTACCTGCCTGAATAATACTCTAAAGCAAGGGTTTCGTCAATATCCGGCTCAATTTCCGTATTTTCAGGCAATCGGACGACCAAAACAGTCATTTTCTTCCGGTCAAGCTTTAACCATCCCGGCACTACGGCCTCTTCCGACAAGGAAAAACGGGAAAGAGAAAGGGCATCGTCAACATTCAATAAATACGAAGCGGTCAAAACCCGGCGTCCGTTAACCTTAACCTTGCCGTGCCGGATCAGCTGTTTCGCATTGGCGCGGGAAGAAACCCCTATACGGTAAAGGACATTATCCAGCCTCCGCTCCAACAGGGTTAACAAAGAAACAACTCCGGATTTTTTTAGGCGCCGGAAAGCGACGACATAATTTTTAACCTGACGATCACGGATTAAGTAAGCCTGTTTTATTTTCCGGGCTTCTTTCAACCGCAGCGCGTATTCGGAAGGGCGGCGCATTCCCCGCCGTGATTTAACCGCTAAGTTGCCTGTTCGTTCTCTTGTAACTTGGTAAGCCATAATAATTAAACTCTTCGACGCTTTTTCGGCCGGCAGCCGTTGTGCGGCACCGGCGTAACGTCCGCGATAGAAGTAACCTGAAGTCCGCCGGTTTTCAACGATTTGATCGCTGCGTCCCGGCCCATCCCCGGCCCCTTAACAAAAACAGCTACTTCTTTAAGCCCGGCTTCGACCGCTTTCTTGGCCGCCGCAGAGGCCGCCGCTGAGGCAGCAAACGGGGTGGACCGGCGGGAACCGGAAAAACCGACCGCGCCCGGAGTGGACCAGCAAAGAGTTTGTCCCTCACTATCCGTAATAGTTATCGTCGTATTGTTAAACCCACTGGTAATAAATACTTTTCCGATACTGGATTTTAAAACTTTTTTCTTTTCCATAATCTTAATAGGTCCTTCGTCGAAGACTCCTCGGGATTAATTCGATCACCGAAAAACTCAACTGAGTTTTTCGGATCTCATCAAACTTTTCTAATTCCGCCGATTGCCGATCGCCGGCCTTTCTTCGTCCGGGCATTAGTTTTTGTCCGCTGGCCATATACCGGAAGACCTTTAATGTGACGCAACCCCCGGTAGCTACTGATCTCTTTCAATCGTTTAATATTTGTCGCTTCAATCCGCCGCAATTCCCCTTCCACCGGAAACTTTTTTTCAATTATGTCTTTTATCCGGAGAACCTGCTCTTCGGTCAGGTTTTTCGCCCTAAGGTTAGGGTCTATTTTTGCCTCAGCTAAAACTACATTCGACAGAGCCCGCCCGATCCCGTACATATAGGTCAGAGCAATTTCGATTCTTTTGTCGTTAGGAATGTCAACGCTGGAAATCCGTACCATATTTTAAAATTCCTTACCCCTGCCGCTGCTTATGTTTCGGGTTTTTACAGATAACCCTAACCACTCCGCCCCGGCGGACAATTTTACAATCTTTACAAATTTTCTTGACCGAAGATCTGACTTTCATATCTTTAGTAATTTAGCGATACCGGTAAGTAACCCGACCCCGCTTAGGGTCATAAGGCGTAACCACCAAACGCACCCGATCCCCAAGCAATATTTTTATAAAATGCAGTCTCATTTTTCCGGAGACGTGGGCTAAAACCTCGCGGCCGTCAACGAGTTCGACCCGAAACATCATATTTGGCAATGCCTCTTTAACTACCCCATCAATTTCACTAACTGCCTCTTTCACCATAGAATAGAATAGTTTAACAGATATCTAAAGTGTTTGTCAACACTATAGGACCGCCCGACCCAATAGTGACAGTTTGTTCAAATAATCCGCCCAATTTCCCGTCTAGCGTCCTAATTGTCCAGCCGTCTTTCTCCACCGCTAAATTGAAAGACCCTTCGGTGTAAATAACCTCAATGGCTAAGGTCATCCCTTCCTTCAAGTGCAGACCTGACCCTTTATTCCCAAAACAGGGAATCGCCGGATCTTCGTGTAACTCCCGCCCGATTCCGTGACCGACTAAGTCCCGGACAACATTATACCCATGGCTTTCGATTGTCTGCTGAATGACCGAGGAGACGTCACCCACGCGGTTGCCAACCTTACACTGACCGATTGCACTGTTCAGCGCCTCACGTCCGACGGCTAAAAAGGACAGCCTTTTCGAAAGGTCTTCTTTTGAAAACTCTGACTCATTCGCCACTGTCTTCCCACCGACCACAACCGTCCAGGAAATATCGGAGTGAAAACCTCGATAGTATACACCAAGATCGACCGAAAGCAAATCACCGTTTTTTAAAATCCGGCCGTTAGGGATCCCGTGAACAACCCCTTCATTAAGGTTAAGACAGGTAGAAAACTTATATCCCTCAAACCCTTTAAACGACGGGACGGCGCCGGCAGCCAATATTTTCTGCCCGGCCAACCGGTCAAGCTGCCGCAGAGTCATCCCCGCGTGCGCTTCCCCGATGACCTCTCTTAAAGCTTGGGCGGCGATCTTCCCGCCCGTTGCCATTATCTCAATTTCCTCGTCCGTCTTAATTGTTATCATTTATATTGATTCTGCCACTCGGCCAAGAATAAGGCGGTTGACCGCTTCAGTCGATTGACTGTTATCAACCCGAGAAAGGATTCCCCGTTCTTCATAATATTTAATAATCGGCGAGATGGTCTCTTTGTAGGCGTTAAACCGGGACTGAATTATCGCAAGGGAGCTATCATCCGCCCGGACTTTACCGGTGACCGCTTTGTCGTTTTCCGCCCGGACCCGGAGACGATCTAAGGCAATCGCATCCGGCGTATCCAAATAAAAAACGAGACGGATTTTCTGACTTTTATCACTAAGAAAAACATCCAGGAGTTTGGCCTGACCGGTGGTCCGCGGCCAGCCCTCGAGGACAAAGCCATGTCCGAGAGCGGTTTCCAGTTCCGGCTTTAGTAGCTTAAAAGCAATCGGGGTCGGAACCCATTTACCTTTTCCCCAGTAATTTTTAAAGGCGGAAATCCCAAGAGGAGTATTTTTTTCCAGCTCGTGCCGGAAAAGCCGGCCGGAGGAGATATGCGTCAGGTCCAAATCTTTGGCCAGCAAAGCGGCTTGGGTACTTTTCCCACACCCCGACAAACCCAAGATAATGAAGTTCATTTCCTCTTGATTCTAGCACAACTAAGCCGTAAATCAAAGGGAGAGGTGTCTAAGTTCCTTCCTGCCACGAGGCCAGGTAGGCTTTCTGCTCCGAGGTTAGAGAGTCGATTTGGATCCCCATCGCCTTGAGTTTTAAGGCGGCAATTTCAGCGTCGGCGTCGGCCGGGAGAGTGTAAACACCCGCTTGAAGTTTTCCTTTGTTTATCACCAGGTACTCGGCCGCCAAAGCCTGGTTGGCAAAGGACATATCCATTACCTCGGCGGGATGGCCTTCGGCGGCAGCGAGGTTAACCAAACGGCCTTCTGCCAAAATATTTATTTTTCGGCCATCTTTTAAAGTGTACTCGTCAACAAATTGCCGGATGTTCCGTTTCTTCACCGCCATTTTTTCCAGGGCCGGAATATTAAATTCGACATTGAAGTGGCCGGTGTTGCAAACAATTACACCATTTTTCATAGCATTAAAATCCTTTTCATTAATTACATTTTTATCCCCGGTGGCTGTAATAAAAATATCACCAATTTTGGCCGCCGGGAAAATCGGCATTACCCGGAAACCATCCATTACGGCCTCCAAGGCCTTTAGAGGATCAACTTCGGTGACAATTACGTTGGCCCCCATTCCTCGGGCTTTAGCAGCTACTCCCCGCCCGCACCAACCGTAACCGCAGGTTACAAAGGTCTTGCCCGCCAGTAAGACGTTGGTAGCCCTTAATATTCCATCCAAAGAGGACTGCCCTGTGCCATAGCGGTTATCAAAAAGGTGCTTGGTCAGGGAATCGTTCACAGCAATCACCGGTAATTTTAACGCCCCCGCGGCGTCCATCGCCTTCAGCCGGATTACCCCTGTGGTTGTTTCCTCGCTACTGCCGACCATAACGGATAGTTGCTTAGGACGGTGGCGGTGCAGGTCGGAAACCAAATCCGCCCCGTCATCCATCGTCAGGTTTGGTTTTTGGTCGAGAACTGCAGAAAGATGGCGGTAATAGGTTTTGGTGTCTTCGCCTTTAATAGCAAAAACGGGAATATTAAAATCCTTAACGAGAGAGGCCGCGACGTCATCTTGAGTTGAGAGAGGGTTGCTCGCACACAGAAACAGTTTCGCTCCCCCGGCTTGTAAAGTAAGCATGAGATTAGCCGTCTCCGCGGTTACATGCAAACAGGCGCCAATAACTAACCTCTTCAGCGGTCTGGTTTTCTTAAAACGCTCACCAATCAGTTTTAGAACGGGCATCTCCCGACCCGCCCATTCGATTCTTAGTCGTCCTTTAACGGATAATTGTAAATCTTTAACGTCGTAAGTTTGCATTTCGATTTTCAAGACTACTCATTATAGATGATTCGGGCCGATAACTTAAAGTAGTTTTTTGCCTCTTTAACCAATTTCCCTCTTTCCTTTACAGACAAATTAAATGAGTCACTACGCATCAAAGCAACTTTTCCACGGATAAATGCGCGATAAGCTTCATAAAAACGTAGGAGGCCAGAACTAACTATTTCGTAATCGGCAGTTTCTTTCAGGTAACTAGCAATTAAGATCTTAGCCATATCGCATCTGCCCAAGTATTTTAAATCCATCGATAGGAAAGCAATATCAGCAGCACAGTCTAGACAACTCAGCTCTTTGTTAAACTCAATAGCATCAAAAATTACCGGAAAAGTCCGACTGCCTTTTCGACCAACGAAGATGTTTCCCGTGTGCAAATCGCCGTGACCATCTCTGATCCGTCCTTTTTTGACCCGATTATCAAACAAGCTTCTATTGTTATCTAAAAATAAATGAACTGATTCTTTGAGTCTTTTGTAGTCGGGGGAAGAAATAAAAACGCCAACGAACTTTTCTGTTTGATCAAAATTCTGCTGCCAAAACTTTTTAACACTTCGGTAACCACCAAAACGGCCGGTCTTTTCAGCTTTTAAGACTTGATGAAAGTGAGCAAGCTGCTTACCCAATGCCACGAAAAACTTCCTTCCAACTTTCTTCCGTTTAAGCACAATCGAAAGCTTATCTTTTTCTTCGAGGCGAACCATCTTAAGAGCATAATCAACAATATTTCCCGTATTTGAACCGAATAATACGGTCCCGTGTTTTTCGGTAACAGGTAAAACGTGAACATAGAGGTCAGGACTCAGAAGGCTATTCTTTGAAAGCTCTCCCAAACAAAAAAGCTTACGACTAGAGATCTTCTGATAATCACAAAAACCGAGGTCAACCGGTTTCTTGGTCTTATAGACAAAATCGTCAGTGAGATAAAGTCTGGAAATTAGGGTATCAATTACTTCAAGAGTGTGTGTTGGCTCCTCAAACGAGTTCCTATTTATGAAACGGGTATAGTCGGTGGTAACCACAACTTGAAATTAAAGCCCGGGGATGCCAAGGTCGCCTAAGTCGCCCTGGACTTTTTTCGCCGCTTTCTTTTGGACATCTTTCAGCGCCCGGTTAAGAACGTCTTTTACCCGATCGTTCTTTTCCCCGTCAATCACAATCTCCTCAACGTGCTGATCGCCGCGGATAATTATTTTAATTCCCTTTTCTTCAATTTCAGCCGTTACCGCCGCCATTTTCCGGCGCATATCATCCGACTTTCTTTTTAATTCGTAAAGATTTTTTATTTTATCCAACATAGGAATTAGTGCAAAAATCCCTCATAATCGCGGACGACCATCAGGGAATCGACTTGCCGCAACGTTTCCAAAATAACCGAAACTACGATCAGTATACTACTCCCGCCGATAGTCAGGGAGAAAACATTGGTGTAACCCGAAAGGAGAGATGGAATAACCGCGACGGCTCCGAGGAAAACGGCGCCGGCTAAAGTTACCCGGACCAGCACCCAGCTTAAATAATCGGTTGTCGGCCGGCCGGGACGGATACCGGGAATAAAACCACCGTATTTTTTTATTTCGCCGGAGATTTTTTCGGGGTTAAACGTCACCGCCGTATAAAAATAAGTAAAGGCCACGACAGCGAGAAAATAGAAAACATTGTAAGAGAGACTGCTTTGGTCAAAAAAAGCCAGCATCTTCCGAGACAGGTCCTGCCAAAGTGGATTGGCCAGGGAGCCTATGAAACGGGCGGCAATCGTGGGCAGTAAAATCAGGGAGAGAGCAAAGATAATCGGAATCATTCCCGCCTGGTTAACCCGGAGCGGCAAATAGGTCGATTGGGTCTGGTAGGTCAGACTGCCCCGGACCCGGCGGGCGTATTGAACCGGAATCCGCCGGACCCCTTCGTTAATAAAAACAACTGCCGCGATGAGTAAAACCGCCCCGCCGATAATAAAGCCGAAGGTCAGGAAATTTTCGGGGGTTAAAGTCGCTAAACTTTGGCCGACGGAAGTGACAACACCGGAAAGAATTGAGCCGAGGATGATCATCGAAATCCCGTTGCCGATCCCATACTCGGAAACCAGCTCTCCCAACCACATTAATAATACCGTTCCGGCAGTTAACGTAATTATTAGAACCATCAGGGAAAACGGGTCCAAATTGTTAACAATCCCCTGGCTTTGAAAAAGCGCGTAGGTCGCGTAGCCCTGTAACGCGGACAAAGGCACGGCCAGAAAACGCGTGTACTGATTAATCCTTTCCCGCCCGTACTCACCCTCTTTCGACAGCTCCTCCAGTTTCGGAAAAACCATCGTCAGCAACTGAATAATAATTGAAGCGTTAATGTACGGATTAAGGCCTAAAGCGGCAATCGAAAAATTCTGCAGCCCGCCGCCGGAAAATAAATTAAAGAAACCGAAAATAGCGTACCGGTCGAGAAGCTGTTGCAGCGCGGGCAAATTAACGACGGGAATCGGCAGATGGGAAATTAAACGGAAAACAGCAAAGATAAATAGCGTGAATAAGATGCGGCGGCGCACCTGAGGAACGGAAAAAATATTTCTAAACGCGGAAACCCACATTGTATCCTAAGTTAAGCTGCCGCCGGCAGCCTCAATTTTTTTCCGGGCCGCAGCGGAAGCTAAAAAACCTTTAAAATTCAGCTTTTTCTTTAAGTCACCCTGGCTAAGGATTTTAACTTTACCCTTGATGCTTTTTCGAATAATCTTCAACCGCTGGAGATCCGCCACCGTAACGTCCTGTCCTGATTCCAGTTTGGCAAAACTTCTAAGGGAGATGGCAAAAGGCTGCGGACGGTGGGAATGAAACTTAGGCAGTTGTGGCAACCGCCAGACTAAGGGCTGCTGACCGCCTTCGAAAGACTGCTTGACGGTCTCCCTCGCCCCCTGCCCTTTTTGTCCCCGCCCTGAAGTGTGGCGTCCCTTTCCGCTGCCGTAACCGCGACCAACTCTCTTTTTTGTCCGGCGCTTCGATCCTAGTTTTGGCAGACTATTTAAGTTAATCATTAGATTTTTTTACCTCCCGGAGCGCCAGTTTTCCAGCGAAGAGACTGCAAAGCCTTAAAAGTTGCCGCGATATTACTGGCCTTATTATTGGTGCCCAAAATCTTTGCCGTCACATCCCGGATACCCGCAAGATGCAAAATAGCCCTGACCGGACCGCCGGCGATAAGTCCTGTGCCCTTCGGAGCGGGTTTAAACAGTATTTGCGCGGCGCCTTCTTTGACTAGAACCGAGTGGGGAATACTGCCGCCGGAAACCACCGTAATAATGTTTTTCTTCGCCCGGCTAGTCGCTTTTTGGACGGCGGACGGAACTTCGGCGGCTTTGCCCAGTCCAACCCCGACCCGGCCCTTACGGTCGCCAATGGCCATTAACACCGCGAAACTAACCCGATTTCCGCCCTTCGTTTTTTTCGAAACGCGGTTCACCTGGATTACTTTCTCCTCAAATTCTTTTACTTGTTGGTCGTAAGCCGGTCTCATAAGATAATTAGAAAAGTAAACCACCCTTCCGGGCACCCTCGGCAACTGCTTTTATACGCCCATGATAACGGAACTCCCCCCGATCAAAAACAACCTTATCAATCCCCGCTCCAAGCGCTTTTTTAGCTAAAGCGCCACCGACTAACTCCGCTTTTTGGAGTTTGGTTAATTTATCCTTGACCTCAAGACTACGGTCATCAGAACAGAGAAGGGTTCTCTGAGTTTTATCATCAATTAACTGCGCGTAAATATACTTGCTCGAACGGAAAACCGATAAACGGGGCCGGTCGCAGTGGCCGCGGATCGCTCCGCGGTTGCGCCGGGCTCTTTGCCGACTCCGAAGAATTGCATCTTTTGTTTCGCCGATGACTTCGATCATATTATTTGGCTCCAAAACCGGTGCCGACCTTACCTGCTTTACCGGCCTTTTTCCGTAAAATTTCGCCTGCGTACTTGATTCCTTTTCCTTTATACGGCTCGGGGGGACGGACGGCTCTTATTTTCGCCGCAACTTCCCCAACCAGTTGTTTATCAAGACCGTGAACTTTTATTTTTGTGTCTCCCTCCAAACTGAAGGAGATACTCTCCGGCGGCAGAATCTTCACCGGATGGGAAAAACCGACGGTTAAAATCAGAGCCTCGCCGTCTTTTTTCGCCCGGTAACCGACCCCGGAAAGCTCCAGGCCGCGGATAAACCCGTCGGAAACCCCCGTCAGGGCGTTGGCCAATTTCGTCCGGTACAATCCCCAGAGGCTTCTAATATCCTGGGTGTCTTCCGAAATACTAAGAGTTATGCTCCCGTCGGTTAGAACCACGTTCAGGCTGGCGGGCAAGTTTAAAACCAATGTCCCCTTGCTCCCGCTAAGGGTTATAACCGAGTCCTCAATTTTACACTTAACTTCTGCGGGAAGTAATACCGCTTTTTTTCCGATTCTTGACATATTATTTTAAGATACACAACACTTCGCCACCCAAAGATTTGCGGTGGGCTTCTTTTCCGGAAAGGACCCCGCGGGAAGTAGAAACGATGACTACCCCTTCACGGGAAAGCTTCCGGAGCTGGTCACTTCCGCGGTATATCCGGCGGCCGGGTTTCGAGAGATGATCAATGCGGTTAAACAACGGTTGCTGGTTTTCCCCATACGCCAAGTCTAAATGAAGTTTTATTCGGGAACCTTCTTTAAATTTCTTCACTTGGGATAAATAACCGGTTTCCTTAAGAACCCCGGCAACCGTTTCGACGAAACGGGAATAAGGAATCTCTAAAGAAGCTTCTTTGACCGCAGCGGCATTTCGGAAGCGGGCGATAAAATCGCCGATTGGATCGTTTACCATGATGCTTTTCTCATTCCGGGCAACTCACCCTTTAAGGCCAACTCGCGAAAACAGATACGGCAAACACCGAATTTTCGGATATACGCACGGGGACGGCCGCAAAGTTTGCAGCGGTTGTAGGCGCGGACTTTATATTTCGGAGTTCTAAGTTGTTTCGCAATTAACGATTTTTTCGCCATAATTACTCTTTCTTCGGTTTGGCAAAAGGCCAGCCCAAAAATTTTAACAGTAGATACCCCTCCTCATCCGTTCCGGCATTGGTCGTAACGTTAATACCTAAAGTTTTTATCCGGTCAACCCGATTCGGATTAATCTCCGGGAAAACCGTATGTTCCAAAAGTCCGAAGTTGTAGTTTCCTTTACCGTCAAAAGAAGCGCGGGGCAGGCCGTGAAAATCACGGACCCGGGGGAGGACGACGTGGATCAGCTTTTGGAGGAAACCCCACATCCGTTCCCCCCGCAACGTTACCACAAGGCCGATTGGCTCGCCAGCCCTTATTTTAAAACCGGCTTCGGCTTTCTTCGCGCGGCGGATAGCCGGCTGGAGACCGGTAATCGTTTTTAAATCGTCGCGGTAAGATGCTAGGAGCTTCGGATCGTCCTTCGCAACTCCGATACCCATATTCACAATGATTTTCACGGGTTTCGGACAGGCCATCGCCGTCTTTAACTTTAACTCCTGCATTAATTTATTTTTAACGTCTTTGTCGTAAAGACTTCTTAGTTCATTCATATTTCGGCCTGACACTTCCGGCAAACCCGAATCTTGGCAGAGGAACTGACTTTATAACCGATCCGGGTCGGCTGCTGACATTTAGGACAAAGCAACGCCACCTTGCCGACAGCTAGTGGCTTCTCAATTGCCTGAATTCCACCCTTGTTGCTTCCCGAAGCCTTAAGATGTTTTTTTACCGTATTCGCTCCGGCAACCAAAACCGAACCCGCCGAGCCATAAACATGGGTTACCTCCCCCGTTTTCCCCCGGTCTTTTCCTGACAATATTTTTACTTTATCGCCTTTGTGAATTTTCATATTAATAACTTACTCTCTACCAAACCTCCGGCGCCAACGAAACTATTTTCGGATAATCCTTATCGCGCAACTCCCTCGCGACGGGACCGAAAATCCGGCTGCCCCGGGGATTACCGTCTTTATCAACTACCACCGCGGCGTTCTCATCGAAGCGGATATAGCTGCCGTCGCGGCGGCGACTTTCTTTCCGGAGACGGACGACCACCGCCCGAACAATTTCGTGATCCTTAACGATACCAGTCGGAATAGCCCCCCGGACGACGCAGGTAATTAACTCCCCCAAACCGGCCTCGAGTTTATTTGAGGCCTCCGGAATACCGACGACTTTCAATTTTTTGGCTCCGGAGTTGTCCGCGACGTTAAGAAGGGAATACCGTTGGATCATTCTTTTTTACCCTTTCCGGCAGCGGGTGCGGCGACAACCTCAATCACTTTCCAAAACTTATCTCGGCTTAAAGGCCTGGTCTGCTCGATCACCACGACTGCGCCCAGTTCTAATTTCTCTTCGGTGTGGGCCTTAAATTTTTTCGTCGTTTTCTGCACCTTCTCGTAAAGAGGGTGTCTTTTGGACTTCTCTACGGCCACAACCACCGTTTTGTCCATCTTATTGGAAATAATTTTTCCGGTAAATTTTTTGTGAATCATAAATATTTTTTCGCGTTTTCTTTACTCAGGGAAATCTCGGCGAGAAACTTTCTCTCGGTCATAACTGTTTTTATCCGGGCTAAATTCCGGCGTAATTTCCGGACCACGTTAGTATCTTTAACTTTTCCCGATTGACCGGCGACTTTCTGATTAAAAAGCCCGAGCTCAGACTTTAACAATTGGGTATTCAGCTCTTCATCGGTTTGTTTCCGAAGGTCGCCTGTTGTCTGATTCATAATATTTTATTTCTCCCCGATAAATTTAGTCCGGATCGGCAACTTCTGCGACGCCCTTAAAAGGGCTTCTTCGGCAACTATCCGGGTAACCCCGCCTATCTCGAAGATAATTCGTCCGGGGCGGACGACTGCGGCGTAATGATCAACCGGGCCCTTACCGCCACCCATCCGGATCTCCGGCGGCCTTTTCGTGACAGGCTTGTCCGGGAAAATCCGAATCCAAAGACGGCCGCCGCGCTTCGTGAAGTGGGAAATTGTCTTTCGGGCTGATTCAAGTTGCCGTGCGGTCAGCCAGCAATTCTCCATAACTTTCAATCCGTAATCGCCGAAAGCCAAAGACGTCCCCCGGCTGGCCGGTCCTTTCATTATCCCACGCATCTGACGGCGGTACTTGGCTCTTTTTGGTTGCAGCATATTATTTCCCCTCGACCTCCCCTAAGTAAACCCAAACCTTAACTCCGATAGTCCCGTAACTGGTAAAAACGGTCGAACGGGCATAATTGATGTTCGCCCGCAAAGTCTGGGAAGGAACCGAACCTTTAACTACCTTTTCCCGCCGGCTGATGGATGATGGCCCGGAAAGAACGCCGGAACAGATAATCTTCACACCTTTGGCCCCGCGGGACATTACTTTCTCGGCCGTGTTATTCATTACCCGGCGGATCGGCATCCGCATTTTTATCTGACGGACAACATCCTCACCCACGAGCTTACCGGAAAGCTCCGGCACCTTGACCTCTTCAACCACCAGGTCTATCTTCCGGTCGAGGAGCTTATTCAACCCGGCCTTCAGAATGTTTAAGGTAGAACCGCCCCGTCCTATGACCACTCCCGGTCGGGAAACCTTCAATATTACTTTTATCTTCTCCGCTTCCCGCTCAATCTCTAAATCGGCAATTCCTGAAGAAGCGGCGTTTTCTTCCAGATAACGGCGGATGTAAACGTCCGCTAAAGCCGTCCGTCCATATTCCTGGCCCCTAGCAAACCAGCGTGATTTCCACTCCTGACTGACGCCCAATCGAAAACCTAACGGATGAGTTTTTTGTCCCATTATTTTTTATTAACCTCCCCCAGACTGACGGAAATGTGGCTGGTTCTTTTTAAAATCGGGTGCCAAACGCCCCGGGAAACCGGTTGTCCACGCTTTAGCATTGGACCGCCATCAACACGGATTTCAGTAATCTTCAATTCTTCTTTTGTTTTTCCACTCAACTGACGGGCGTTCGCTGCCGCCGAAAGGAGAACTTTAAGCAGAAAATGGGCAGCTTTCTTCGGAGTCGTCCGCAGCAGCTTCTCCGCTTCAACAACCGTCAGACCGCGGATAGCGTCCACGACCAAGACGGCTTTCTTCGGCGAAATTTTTATATTACTTAATTTGGCGGTGGCTTTCATAATTAAACTCTACCTTCTGACAAGGCCGACTTGGAGCCGCGCTTTCCGTGTTTCCTAAAAGTCCGGGTTAAAGAAAATTCCCCGAGACGGTGACCAACCATTGCTTCAACGACATAAACCGGAAAATGAGCCCTGCCGTTGTGGACTCCAATCGTCAGACCGACCATCTCCGGACTGATCATTGACGCCCGCGCCCAAGTTTTAATGGGTTCGCGCGAACCGCTCTTTTTAGCGGCCAAAACTTTTTTTAATAATTTTTCGTCCAAATAAGGACCTTTTTTTAGACTTCGGCTCATCTTAAACCTCCCCTTCGGGAAACAATATATTTATTAGTGTGGTGACGGCGGCGGGTTTTAACTCCCCGGGCCGGTTTTCCCCACGGTGTTTTCGGACCGGGCATCCCCAACCCCGAACGGCCTTCGCCGCCTCCGTGCGGGTGGCTGCCGGGATGTTGGGCCACACCTCTGACCGTCGGTCTGATTCCCCGCATCCGGCTTCTTCCGGCTTTCCCCAGCTTAACATTTTTCCGGTCGATATTTCCCAGTTGTCCGATTGTGGCCCGGCAAACAGCCAGAAATTTTCGGACTTCCCCGGATGGCAACTTAACCTGGACGTAACCCTTCTCTTCACGGGCAGTCACCATCGCCGCCGTTCCGGCGCCGCGGACTATCTGCCCGCCCCGGCCGGGATGAAGCTCCAAATTATGAATCGCTACACCGACGGGAACTTTCTCTAAAGGCAAGTTGTTGCCTAATACCGGTTCTGCTTCAAGACCTGAAACAACTGTATCACCGACCTTTAATCCCAAGGGAGCAGGAATGTAACGCTTCTCGCCATCCTGATAGGCTAACAAAGCGATACTTACCCCACGGTTCGGATCATACTCAAGCGCCGTAACCTTCGCGGTAATATTATCTTTATTCCGTAAAAAATCAACTACCCGGAAAAGATGCAAGGTTCCCCCACCCCGGTGGCGGATCGTTACCCTGCCGGCGGCATTCCGTCCTCCGTGACTTTTAATTTTGAGTAACAGACTTTTCTCCGGCGCCTTTTTCGATAAATCAGCCCGGCTGATATCCTGCCGGAAACGGAGACTGGAGGTCACGGGTTTATAAGTTTTCATTTCTTTTCGCCTTTCTTCTCTTTTTCACCAATACCGAAATCCAGCTTCTGACCTTCTTTTAGCGTCACTATTACTTTCCGCAAAGAGGGCCCGCGGGCGGAATAACGGTACCTGGCTAACAAACGCTGCGAAACCGGCACCTTGGAACTGTTAACCTTGACCACAGACACCTTGTACATTTTCTCCAAAGCCCTTTTAATCTCAGGCTTCCCGGCCTGCCGTCCGACCAAAAGAGAATACTTATTCTCCTTGAGCTGGCTGGAGCTCTTTTCGGTCTGCAATTGTTTAACTATTAAATCTTTAAGTTCCATATTTACGCCGTTTTAGTGATAAATTTTTCCAGAGCGGTAAGACTGACTTTCGAGAGAACGACTCTTTTTACCCGGGCCACGGAAAAAGCATTGAGTGAATCAACGGCCTCGATCTCGACCATTGGCAAATTTCTTCCGACCCGGACCAGATCTTCCTCGCCTTTGGTCCTGATAAAAAGAACTTTTCCCCCGAGATTCAAATCTCCCATTTTTTTAACCAAATCCTTGGTTTTAGACTCTTTCCCGAAAGAAAAATTATCCCAAACGTCAACTTTTCCCGCTTGGGCTTTAAGAGACAGAGCTGAAAGCAGTGCCCCTCTTTTCATTTTCGACGGCAGGTAAAGCGACCAATCTTTAGGTTTTGGTCCGTGAACAACTCCGCCGCCAACCCATTGCGGCGCCCGGATTGATCCTTGACGGGCCCGACCGGTACCTTTTTGCCGCCACGGTTTACGGCCGCCACCGGAAACCTCGCCCTTGGTTTTAGTTGAGGCATTACCAGCCCGCTGGTTGGCAAAATAGACCCTTAGATACTGGGCCAAAAGATCGGTATTTACCGGAACGTTGAATATCTTTTCCGGTAATTTGCTGTCCTCCGTTGTAACCGCCTCGGCCGGCTTAACTGCCGCCTTTTTTGTTTTTTCCATATTATTTAATTGAAAGGCTTACCTCTCCATTCCGTCCCCCCGGAACCGGGCCGCTAACACCGAGTTTCTTATTCTCTTGGTCTATTAATATTAGCTTCAAGCCCTTCACAGTAACATTATTGTTACCCATCCGGCCGGCCATCCGCTTGCCTTTATAAACGCGTCCCGGGGTGGTTGTTCCGCCGATAGAGCCCGGTCCCCGATGCCGGTCGGATTGTCCGTGAGTCGCCGGACCGCCTTTGAAGTGGTGAAGCTTAACAACCCCCTGAAAACCTTTACCCTTAGAAACACTGCGGATCACCACTGGTGATCCGAGGGAAAGATCCGACCAAACGCGGTCATCCGTACCGATTAGGGAAAGAAGGGTTACCGGAACCACTTTCCCGTCCGGATTAAAAATCTGGGTCATTTCAATTTTTTTTGCTTTCAGTTTCAACATATTTTATCTGCGTAAATCTTTTCCTATCCAACAAAAAAGGCGCTTCCCTGGCGCCCAGTAAAGAATCCAAAGCCAGACTCAGCCTAGATCTACGGATCAGCGGTTATGAAATGCTTCCGGCGCCTTACCATCAGTATATTAACAAAACAGTACCCTGGCGGGCTACCGCCAAGATGGACAGATTATATCGGACAATGACGGCCTCGTCAAGCCTAAAGTAAAGCAGGTTAAGCCAGTAGATTAAGCTCGCACCATCTTGGAAGGTAGCCTATAATAGCAGAGCTGGGGGGGGCTAGCTCTACGCCAAATCGACCGAAGCCAGCTTCACTTGATTTTCGCTCGTCGGAATTGGACAATGCACTAGCTATGATTCTTGAACAGGAGTTACATCCGATACAAATGAATATTTTAAGGACGCTGCTTTTTATCCCGGCCGCCCGTTTTACCCAGCTCAACAATCAAAAAATAGGCACTGACCAGTTTAACTTTCATCTAAAAAGACTGTTGGCTTTAAGCCTCGTCGAGAAACAAGGGGCAAGATATTATTCACTGACCATCAAGGGAAAGGAGGCCGCCAACCAAATGGACACCGACACGGCCACCTTCGAGAAGCAGGCTAAAGTTGCTGTGTTGATCGTCGGCGTCCGTCGACAGCGTAATCGCCAAGAATTCTTAGTGCAAAAAAGATTAAAACAGCCCTATTACGGTTTCCATGGCTTTATCTCCGGCAAAGTTCGGTGGGGAGAAATATTGAAAGAAGCGGCGGCTAGAGAATTTAAAGAAGAAGCGGGGCTTTCGACAAGGCTGGAACTTAAAGGAATTAAGCATAAAATCGATTACGATCAAAGCGGTCTGCTCCTTGAGGATAAGTATTTTTTTGTCTTTCGGGCCAATAATCCCAGCGGGAAGTTGATCAATAAATTTGAGGGCGGCGAGAATTCGTGGCTGACAAGAGAAGACATACTTCGACTACCACAACTATTTGACGGAGTCGACGAGTCTCTAAAAATTATTTTGGGACGAAGACTATTATTTAGTGAAGACAAATATAACGTCAGCCACTATTAGTCAAAGAAGGAAGAACCAAACACAGACCAAGGGAATCGGTGCTAGTCACCAACTTACATTTTAATCTCAATTCCCACCCCGGCTGGGAGGGAGAGATTGGAGAGGCTTTCAATGGTTTTCGGAGTCGGTTCGTAAATATCAATCAGTCTTTTGTGGGTCCTGATTTCGAAAGCTTCGTGCGATCTTTTGTCAACGTGAGGACCGCGGATGACGGTCTGTCTTTCAATATCAGTGGGAAGAGGAATAGGACCAACCACTTTTGCCCCCGTACGGATGGCGGTCTCAATGATACTTTCAGTCGTCCGGTCAATAACCCGGCTGTCATAGGCTTTTAAGCGAACTCGGATGCGTGATTCTTTCTTTGCCATTTTCTGGTACCTTAAACTTTAGGGGGCATTTAAAAGAGCAGAGAACCGTCCCTGAATTAGGCTACGACTTTTGATACGACACCCGCCCCGACGGTGTGGCCACCTTCGCGGATTGCAAACCTTAACCCCTCTTCGAGCGCAACCGGAGTAATCAGTTTTACTTTTGCCTTGACGTTATCACCGGGCATAACCATCTCGGTTCCGGCCGAAAGCATCGCCTCGCCAGTCACATCCGTTGTCCGGAAGTAGAACTGTGGCCGGTAGCCGGTGAAGAACGGAGTATGGCGGCCGCCCTCTTCTTTCGTCAGAATATAAATCTCAGCCTCAAACTCAGTGTGGGGCTTGACACTGCCGGGAGCGGCAAGAACCTGACCGCGCTCAACATCCGTCCGTTCAATTCCGCGGAGCAGAATCCCGACGTTGTCACCGGCCTGTCCCTCATCCATCGATTTTTTAAACATCTCCACTCCGGTAACAACGGTTTTCTGCGTTTCCCGGATACCGACAATTTCGATCTCTTCGTTCAGTTTAACACGGCCACGCTCAATCCTTCCGGTAACTACCGTTCCCCGGCCCATAATGGAGAAAATATCTTCAACCGGCATCAGGAAAGGCTTATCGAGCTCACGAACAGGCGTCGGGATGTACTCATCAACTGCGGCCATCAACTCTTCGATACTTTTTACCGCCGCCGGATCACCCTCAAGAGCTTTAAGAGCGCTACCGCGGATAACCGGAATCTTGTCACCCGGGAACTGGTATTTTGTCAGGAGCTCACGAATCTCGACTTCAACCAGGTCAAGCAACTCTTTATCATCAACCATGTCACACTTGTTCATAAAAACGACAACTGCGGGAACGTTAACCTGGTGGGCTAAAAGGATGTGCTCCCGGGTTTGGGGCATCGGTCCGTCAGGAGCGGAGACGACTAAAATCGCGCCATCCATTTGGGCGGCGCCGGTAATCATGTTCTTAATATAATCCGCGTGACCAGGACAATCGATGTGGGCGTAGTGGCGCTTTTCGGTTTCGTACTCGACGTGGGCGATGGAGATCGTAATCCCGCGTTCACGCTCTTCCGGAGCGGCGTCGATTGAGTCGAAAGGACGGTAGCTTGCCCCGCCTTTACCGGCGAGAACTTTCGTAATCGCAGAAGTCAGAGTGGTTTTCCCATGGTCAACGTGACCAATGGTACCAACGTTTAAATGCGGTTTGTTCCTTTCGTATTTTTGTCTTGTTTCAGCCATAATTTCCTCAAAAAGCAGAGTCCTTACCGGACTCAGATAAGATTAAAGGTTAGCAGGTGTTTTGTCAATCCCTTTTTAGCGACCGGCTTCGGCACCGATAATTTTTTGTCCGACGTTATCGGGAACCTCCTGGTAGTGGCTGGGTTCCATGGCAAAAACCCCACGGCCCTGGGTTAAGGAACGGACGCTGGTCGCGTAACCGAACATCTCGGATAACGGAACCAGCGCATCAATAGCCCTGACGTTACCGCGGGATTCGGTTCCCGAAATAGTCGCCCGGCGAGAAGAAAGATCCCCGATAACTTCACCCATATATTCTTCCGGGACAGTCACCTCTAACTTCATAATCGGTTCGAGAAAAACGGGCGAAGCGCGGCGGGCCCCTTCGCGAGTGGCTTCTGAAGCGGCAATTTTAAAGGCCATTTCGGAGGAATCAACATCGTGGTAACTGCCGTCAAAAACCGTAATTTTCAGGTCGGTCAGAGGGTAGCCGGACAAAACTCCCTTGTCGAGGGCTTCCCGGACACCCTTTTCCACGGCCGGAACGAACTCAATGGGAATTGATCCACCTTTAATTTTATTTTCAAATTCGAATCCTTGCCCAGGTGGGAGAGGCTCAAGACGGAGAAAGACGTGCCCGTACTGACCGCGCCCGCCAGACTGGTGGACGTACTTCCCCTCCTGCTCGACCAGTTTTCGGATCGTTTCCCGGTAGGCGACTTGCGGGCGGCCGACGTTAGCCTCAACTTTAAACTCCCGGCGCATCCGGTCAACAATAATTTCCAAGTGCAACTCCCCCATTCCGGAGATAATAACCTGGCCGGTTTCCTGATCGGTGCGCACCTTAAAGGTCGGGTCTTCTTCGGCAAATTTCCGGATAGCCAAGCCCATTTTTTCCTGATCGACCTTGGTTTTTGGCTCAATCGCAACGGAAACAACCGGTTCGGGAAACTTAATGGATTCCAGAATAATAGGCTTACCGTCATCCGAGAGAGTATCACCCGTGAAAGTATCTTTGAGTCCGACGGCGGCGCCAATTTCTCCGGCGACCAAATCGGCTACCTCTTCACGGTCGTTAGCATGCATCAACAGTAATCGGCTAAGACGCTCCTTCAGGTCACGGCGGGTATTTTGAACATACGTCCCGGCCGTCAATTTACCGGAATAAACGCGGATGTAGGTCAGACGGCCGACGTAAGGATCGGTCTGAACTTTAAAAGCTAGAGCCGCCAACGGGGCGTCGGGATCGGCGATGCGGGATTCCGCTTCACCGGTTTTAGGACTCGTACCGGTTACCGGGGGCAGATCCATCGGCGACGGCAGGTATTCAACAGCCGCATCCAAAATTGAACGGACCAGACCCTTCCGGGCATCGCCGCCCAGAACCGGGAAAAGTTTTCCGGAGGTAGTTCCCGCACGAAGAGCTCTCCGCAAAGTCATTGTACTGGCCGGTTCTCCGGCCAGATATTTTTCCATCAACTCCTGATCAAAATCAGCCGCCTTCTCCAGCAGCAGGTCGCGGTACTTCTCGACCTGTTCTTTCATCTCAACCGGAATTTCCTCGACCTTCACTTCGGAACCGTTTTCATTACCGTAAACAAAGGACTTAAGCAGAACTAAATCAACGTAGCCCCTAAGTTCCGACTCGCGTCCGATCGGTAACTGGATGGCGACAGCATTGGCGCCCAGCTTCTCACGGATTGAATTAAGGCTCATCACAAAATCGCCGCCGATGAGGTTCAGTTTATTAACGTAGCAAATCCGGGGAACGTGATATTTATCGGCTTGGCGCCAGACGGTTTCGGATTGCGGTTCCACGCCACACTTGCCGTCAAAAACCACAACCGCCCCGTCCAAAACCCGCAGTGACCTCTCGACCTCAGCGGTAAAGTCGACGTGACCGGGCGTATCAATGATATTAATCCGGTGTGGGCCTAAGTCAGGCTCATCGACCGGTTGCCACAAACAAGTAGTTGCCGCCGAGGTAATAGTAATACCCCGTTCCCGTTCCTGGGCCATCCAGTCCATTTGGGTTGTCCCTTCATCAATATTCCCGATCTTGTGAATGATTCCCGTGAGGTAAAGAACGGTTTCGGTAGTGGTTGTTTTCCCGGCGTCAATGTGAGCGATAATCCCAATGTTACGGATTTTTGACAGCGGGATTAATTTTTCTTTTTCAACATCAAGCTTCGTCGGCATATTCAATATGAAGTAAAACCACTAATACCCTTCACTAATTAACCGCTAATCGATTCGTGATCTATTCGTGGAGAAGATTCGTGGCGTTTGTTCCTTTTTAAGCTCCCCAACGGAAATGGGCAAAGGCTTTATTGGCTTCGGCCATCCGGTGCATTTCTTCTTTCTTTTTCATCGCCGCGCCGGTACCCTTCAAAATATCCTGCAATTCGGCCGCTAATTTTTCGGCCATCGGGATTCCTTTGCGCATCTGGGCGGAACGGACAATCCATCGCAAAGCCAGAGACTCCGCCCGTTCGTAGCGGACCGGGGAGGGCACCTGGTATGTGGCCCCGCCGACCCGGCGGGCTTTAACTTCCTGGGCGGGCGTCACGTTATCCACCGCCGTTTTCAACATATTCTTAGCCTCAGTCTTATCCGTACTTAAAGAATTCAACGCCGAATAGACGATCCGCACCGCCGTCGATTTCTTCCCCTGAATCATCACGCGGTTAATCAGCTTGCTAACCAGCGGCGATTTGTAGAGGGACTCTAATTTTATTGGAACTCTTTTGACTTTTCCGCTTCTTGGCATAATTTTAACTTCCTTCCGTCTTTTTTAACTTACTTAATTTCGTACCGTATTTCGATCGGCCTCGGCGCCTTTTTTCAACACCACCCGTATCGTAGTGTCCGCGGATAATCGTATATTTCACTCCCGGCAAATCCTGAATCCGTCCTCCCCGGACCATTACGACTGAGTGCTCCTGAAGATTGTGGCCCTCGCCGGGAATGTACGCAGTGACTTCGCGGCCGTTAGAGAGACGGACCCTAGCCACTTTCCGCAAAGCCGAATTAGGCTTCTTCGGAGTCATTGTTTTCACCTGAATCGCTACCCCGCGTTTAAAGGGCGAAGAAACTTTCCGGAAGCGGCGCTTTAAACTGGAGTAAACTTCCGTTAAGGCTTTTGTTTTTGAACGCTTTCTTTTCTTAGTTCTTTTATTATTGATCAGCTGTTGAATCGTTGGCATAGTCCCTGTTAAAGAGTCCGGTCAATCCGTGCTCGCTCGCCGGTCGGAATCAGACGGCCGATAATGACGTTCTCTTTTAAACCCCACAACCGGTCGACTTTTCCGGACAGGGCGGCTTCCGTTAAGACCCGAGTCGTTTCCTGGAAAGAAGCGGCGGCCAAGAAGCTTTCCGTCGCCAAAGAGGCTTTTGTAATTCCCAGCAGGATAATCTTGGCGGTAGCCGGTCGGCGGCCTTCAGCCAGTAAACGCTCATTTTCATCTTCAAAGAAGTAGCGGCTGACAATCTCGCCGGGAAGGAATTTACCGTCGCCGGGATTATCAATCCGGACCCGGGAGAACATTTGCCGGACGATAACTTCCACGTGCTTGTCGTTTAAGTTAACCCCTTGGGTCGAGTAAACTCTCTGGATTTCCGAAACGATATACTTTTTCGTGCCCTCGATCCCGACTACCTGAACCAGACGGGGGAGATTTAAATGCCCTTCGGTCAAAGCCTGACCCGGCCGGACCACGTCACCCTCGGAAATCAGTATCTCTGCGGTGGGATCAATATCGTAAGTAAATTCCTGGCTGCGGGAATTATCGTCTGCGGAGGTCAAAACAATCCTCCGGCTTTCTCCTTCGGTCACGATCTGAACCCGCCCCGTAACATCTGCCATCACCGCCAAAGTACTTGGATTACGGGCCTCAAAAACCTCTTCCACGCGCGGCAGACCTTGGGTAATATCCTTCCCGACAATTCCACCGGTGTGATAAGTCCGGAGAGTCAACTGGGTTCCCGGTTCTCCGATTGACTGGGCGGCTGTCACCCCAATCGCCGTTCCCACCAGCACCAGTTTCTTCGTCGCCAGATCCCGACCGTAACAGGAGGCACAGACTCCGTAATGAGCTTCACAAGTCATTGGGGAACGGGCAAAGATCCGCTCAATTCCGGCCGCGCCGATTTTCCCGGCAATCTCCTCGTCAACCAAGGTTCCCGCCGGGAAAAGAACTTTCTTCCCGCTGGCGTCTTTCACTTCTTCCGCCAACACCCGACCGGCAACCCGCTCCAAAAAGTTCGACAGTACGGTCTCTTCACCCTTGATGATTTCTAAGCTCTGGGCGGTTCCGCAGTCTTCGATCCGCACCAGCACTTCCTGGGCCACATCAACCAACCGGCGGGTTAAGTAACCGGCGTCAGCGGTTTTAAGGGCGGTATCAACTAATCCCTTGCGGGCTCCGCGCGCACCGGCAAAGTATTCGAAACCGCTAAGGCCCTCGACGTAGTTGGACCGGATCGGCAGCTCGACGAGGTGTCCGGTCGGGTCGACAATTAAACCCCTCATTCCCGCAATCTGCTTTACCATGTCTCGGGTTCCCCGGGCACCGGAACTCACCATCATCTTGATCGGGTTGTCTTTTTCCAGATTGTCCCAAGTTAACTTATCAATCGTATTGGTCGCGTCAGTCCACACCTGTTCGGAAAGGCGCAGCTTTTCCCGTTTGGTGATCAGCCCCCGACGGAAGTTCCGGTCAATCTCCGCGGCCTTCATTGTCGACTGCTCAATAATCCCATATTTTTGGGGGGGAATCTTCCCATCCGTAATGGCCATCGACATTCCCGAAACCGTCGAAAAACGGAAACCCATATTTTTAAAGTCATCAATAAGACGGACGGTCCGGACGCGGCCTTCGTGAAGCAGCGACCGCTCAACTAGTTTCTTCAGGGCCCCGTTTTCTTTGTTAATCTCGTCGTTAAAGAATTCAAAAGCACTCGGCAAAATACTGTTGAAAATAATCCGGCCTAAAGTCGTTTCGATCAGCTCTCCGTTAATCCGGACCTTAACCGGCTCCCGGAGGTATACCCGTCCGATCTCGTAAGAGTAAAGCGCGTCTTCAATATCGGCGAAAATTTTCCCTGTGGCGCTACTTGGACGGGCGGTCGTTAAGTAATGCAAACCCACCAGCATTTCCCGGTTCGGAATGGTAATCGGCACCCCACTGCTCGGGTAAAGAAGATTTTTGCTGGAAAGCATAATGTCGTTGGCCTCGCGGCGGGCGTTATCCGACAGCGGAATGTGAACAGCCATCTGGTCTCCGTCAAAGTCGGCGTTGTAACCGCCGCAAACACACGGGTGGAGCTGAATGGCATAGCCATCAATCAGCTTCGGGTAGAAAGCCTGGATTCCCAGACGGTGGAGAGTCGGAGCGCGGTTTAAGAGAACCGGATGATCTTTAACAATGTTTTCCAAAATATCCCAAACTTCATCACTGCCGGAGTCCAAAACATAGCGGGCGCTTTTTAAATTGGGCGCCAAACCGCGGACCATCACTTCCCGTAAGACGAAGGGCTTGAAAAGTTCCAAAGCCATATCTTTCGGTAAGCCACACTCTTCCAATTTAAGATGCGGCCCGACGACGATCACGCTCCGGCCGGAGTAATCAACCCTCTTTCCCAATAAATTACGGCGGAACCGGCCCTGCTTTCCTTTCAACAGATCGGAGAGGGAGCGCAATTTTTGTTTCCCGCGCATCGGCCGGACTTGGGTGTGCTGCTTGCTGCTGTCGATCAGGGCGTCAACCGCTTCCTGCAACATCCTTTTTTCATTGCGGATAATAATTTCCGGGGCGCCCAATTCAAGCAGTTTCTTTAAACGGTTGTTGCGGTTAATCACCCGGCGGTAGAGGTCGTTGTGGTCGGAGGTCGCAAACCGTCCGCCCTCCAGTTGCACCATCGGCCGCAAATCCGGCGGGATTACGGCGATATGACGGGTAATCATCCATTCCGCTTTAACTTCCGCCAACCGCATTCCCTCGACTAAACGAAGTCTTTTCGCGAGTTTAATCCGCCGCGGTCCGATTGCCTTCGCCAATTTCCGGTGCAGTGATTTTGCAATCTCATCCAAATCAACCGCCTTTAATACCTGGTCCACAGCTTCCGCTCCCATCGCCACTTTCGTAAAACGGTCGAGGTAGTCACTCAGCTCGTTGTATTTCGCTTCCGGAATAACCGTGAGGTAATCGACACTCTTCAGATAAGTTTCCCATTCTTTAAAGCGGTCTTCGATCTTACCGAGCTCATTCGCGAGAGCTTCCCGTAGCTGGCTGATTTCTCGCCGAGCCGTCATCGTCAGTGATCGGCTTTTATTTTCCATTGCGTTTTTGTCGGCGGAACTTTTTTCCAAAGTCGCGATGGCTTTTTCAACTTCTCTCTCCCGTTCCTTAATCTTCCGTTCGGTTTCCTTTTCCGCTTTTTCCTTACTTTCAAGTTCTTTTTTGGCTAAGAGACTTACCGCCTCGGCCCGGTGGACGGGATTGAAATTGACGACGAGGTAAGAAGCAAAGTAGATAACCGTTTCCAACTCCCGGGGAGAGACATCCAAAAGAATGCCGGCCGGAGAAGGAATCCCGCGGAAATACCAGACATGGGCGCAGGGGGTTGACAGGGTAATATGCCCCATCCGCTCACGCCGCACCCGGGAATAGGTAACCTCGACACCACACTTATCGCAGATAACGCCTTTATAACGGATCCGCTTGTATTTTCCGCAGTAGCATTCGAAGTCTTTGGTCGGGCCGAAAATCCGCTCATCAAATAAACCGTCTTTTTCGGCTTTAAAGGTCCGGTAATTTATTGTTTCCGGCTTGACCACTTCACCGTGCGACCACGAAAGAACGTCCTCAGGCGAGGCAACGCTGATCCGCAGAGCATCAAATTCTTTTAGACTTTCTAGAGTTTCCATAGTAGTTTGGAACTAACGCCACGAATATTCTCCACAAATAGACCACGAATCGATTAGTGGTTAATTCGTGAAGGAAATTAGTGACATTCCTTCCTTTTACTCCCTTACCGAGCTCCATTCTAAACTCGGTTTAGCAGCCTTTATCATCTCCGCCGCCATTCCCACCGTCCGAGACGCCAACGCACTCCCGCTAAAAGCCATTAAATCCGCCTCGTTGTGTATATCACCTCCGCCGCTGGCAAGCAAGCCGTATTTTCCCGTTATTCCGGCTAAACTCTTCTGATCCGCCTTAATTTCATCCTTGCCCTCAGTCACGTTGACTCCGTAAACTACCTCAATTCCATCAAGTCGGTGTTCCCGAGCCAGCCGCTCAACCCACGCTTCGGTCAGTACTTTTTTACTAAATGTCCAGTGCGCTAAAATTGCCACTCCGCCAGAGCGACGAATTAAAGATACCGCGTCATCCAACTGCAAAGAGTCGTTATAAGGGACATAGATCCCCTTAATTATTGCGCTCTCACCGAGCAACAAACGGAAGAGCTGTTCCTTCGCTGAGGCTTTGGTCAGCAGTTCCGCATCAGCACCGCTGCTTATCTCCTGATCGACCAGCTCTGCCAATCGGTTGCGATTAACCGGATTAATTAACAATGCCTCGGCAATGTGCGGACGTCCGATCGAAGGTCCTTCTGATACCGCTAAGACGTCCTCAACCGTGATCACAAACCCAGTCCGCTCAAGGTTCCCAATCATCAACCGGGCCCGGGCTAACCGTTCCTCCTGGCGCTCCCGACAATGATCCAGTAAACGTTTATTTCGCGGGTCAACAAACAGACCGACGATATGAAAGAGCGGCACCTCCTCGACCAACTCCCGGACGTGACTGACTGAAAGCTCAATCCCCACAATGAATTTGGTCGGATGCGCCTTTAACCCATTCAGTTCCTGAAGAGCCGATTCATCCGGCAGCGCATCGTGATCGGTGAAGGCCGCTACCCCCACATTATATTTTTGGCAGGCATTAAGAATCCCGCCATAACTTAAAGTGCCGTCGGAAGTCCTGGTGTGACAGTGCAGACTTTCCAACTCTTTATTGATTCGACTCATTCCCGGCCTCAGCATTTTTTTCGGCTGCCGGAGGTGCTGTCGGCTCACTGATTTCCGGCTCAACCGGTTGCTTTTTCTCCACGGATATTGTCTCCACTTTTAAACCCAGTCCGTTCAGTTCCCGGACCAGCAACTTGAATGATTCCGGAATCGTCGCTTCGGGAATCGGTTCGCCCTGGATAATCGCCTGGTATGCGCGGGTCCGGCCAACCAGATCATCCGATTTAATCGTCAGCATTTCCTGAAGAACATGGGCAGCGCCGTAAGCTTCAAGGGCCCAAACTTCCATCTCACCGAAACGCTGGCCGCCAAACTGCGCCTTGCCACCCAGAGGCTGCTGGGTAATCAGGCCGTAAGGACCGATAGAACGGGCGTGGGCTTTATCCTCAGCCATGTGGGTCAGTTTCAGGACATAAGCCTGACCGACAACGATCTCCTGATCAAAGTATTCGCCCGTGCGGCCGTCGATAAGTTTTGTTTTTCCGCTAACGGGGAGTCCCGCTTTTTTAAACTCTTCCTGTAGATAACTCATCTTGAAAGGTTCGAAGGCGGGAACAGCGTATGTCTTACCAAGCTTTTTTGCCGCCCAACCCAAGTGAGTTTCCAACAGCTGGCCGATGTTCATACGGGAAACGACGGAGGCGGGTGAGAGAATAAAATCAATCGGGGTACCGTCGGGCATATAGGGCATGTCTTCAACCGGAACGATTTTGGAAATAACACCCTTGTTACCATGCCGTCCCGCCAGTTTATCACCGACCGTAATCTTCCGGATCTGGGCCACGAAAGTCGATATCTCCTTGATAACTCCGGCTGACAACTCATCCCCCGCCGCCTTTTCCAGCACTTTGACTCCGATGACCGTACCATACTCTCCGTGCGGAACCCGCAGGGAGTTGTCTCTGACTTCCCTAGCTTTCTCACCGAAAATCGCCCGCAGCAATCTCTCTTCCGCGGAAAGTTCTGTTTCCCCCTTCGGCGCGATTTTACCGACGAGAATATCTCCTGACTTAACCTGCGCTCCGACATAAACAATTCCGTTTTCGTCCAAATTCCGTAAAGATTCTTCCGAAACATTCGGGATATCGCGGGTAATTTCCTCGGGCCCCAGCTTAGTTTCCAAAACCTGAACGGTATGTTTGGAAATATGGATTGAGGAAAGGGCATCTTCTTTCAACAGCCTTTCGGAGATGATCAAAGCGTCCTCGTAACCGAACCCCTCCCAAAACATGTAAGCAATCCGCAAGTTAGTCCCCAAAGCTAACTCTCCCTGGTCAGTCGCCGGGCCGTCGGCTAAAACGTCGCCCTTCTTAACCTTTTGATCGGCGGAAACGATTGGCCGCTGATCGTAGCAAGTTTCCTGGTTGGACATAACATATTTCTGCAATTTATAGGAATCCTTCTTTCCGTTGGCTTTTTTAATTACGATATTTTCAGCATCCACGTAACTGACCGTGCCGCCTTCTTTGGCGACAACCGCAACGCCGGAGTTAACCGCAATATCATGCTCCAAACCGGTTCCGACTAACGGAGCTTGGGGACGGAGCAACGGCACTGCCTGCGCCTGTTGGTTAGTTCCGATAAGGGCCCGGGTAACGTCGTCGTGAGCTAGGAACGGAACTAGAGCGGCCGAAGCGCCGACAATCTGCCGCGGCACAACGTCCATGTAGTTCGCGTTAACCGATTGGCCGATGAAAAATTCCGATCCGTGCCGGAGGGGCACCCGGTCTTCTTTAACGATGCCTTTTTCGTCAAACTCGATTGAGGCGTCCATAATCGTGTATTTCTCGTCGTCATAGGCGGCCAGGTAGACAACTTCATCGGTCACCTTCACCTTTTCGACCCCACCGACAGTAACTTTTTCCAGGCGGCGGTAAGGGGTTTCCATAAAACCGAATTCGTTGATTTTGGCGTAGAGGGCTAAGTAGGAAATCAGACCGATGTTCGGACCTTCAGGCGTCCGGACGGCACAAACCCGGCCGTAATGGCTGTAGTGAGCATCCCGGACCGAGAAAGATGCCCGTTCTTTAGTCAGGCCTCCGGGACCGACAACACTCATCCGGCGCAAGTGGTCGAGTCCGGCTAAGGGGTTAACCTGCTCCTGGAACTGAGAGAGTTGCCCCGAAGCAAAGAACGAATGAATCCGGGCGGTAATTGGGCGGGGAGAAATTAAAACCCCGGGCGGACAAAGCCGTTCCCGCGGTTGGAGACTCATCCTCTCCTTCACGACCCGCTCTAACTGAAGAAACCCGTAGCGCATTTGTTGGGCAACCAACTCCCCGACGGCACGGACCCGGCGGTTACCAAGATGATCGATATCATCAAATTCGCCGATACCCCGGTCAAGTTCGATTACGGTCTGGATAATTTTAATCAGGTCCTCTTTTTGGAGAGTGTGATATTTTTCGAGGTTCGGAAAATTTAAGCCCAGCCGTTGATTCGCTTTAAAACGTCCGACCTTGCCGAGACTGAAACGCCGGGGGTTAAAGAAAACACTCTCGACGACTTGGCGGGCGTTTTCCAAAATTAAAGGGTCGCCAGGACGGATCCGGCGGTAAACTTCCAAAATCGCTTCATCGTAAGAAGCCGCGCTGTCGCGTTTCAGGGTTTCTTCGATGTAGAAATGGTCAGGACCGGTATCGACCGAGGCAAAAGCGTCTTTTATTTCCTGATTATTTTTTAAGCCGAAAAGGCGGAGCAGGGTTGTCACGGCCAGACGGCGGCGGCGATCAATCCGGACGGTAATAAAGCCGGTCTTGGCGGTTTCAAACTCCAGCCAGGCGCCGTTTTTCGGAAGAATTTTCGCCCCGGCCAGACGCTCGCCTGTTTCCGCATCCGTCTCCCCGACAAAAAACACGCCTTCCGAGCGTGTTAATTGGGAAACGACAACCCGCTCAACTCCGTTAATAATAAACGTGCCGTTTTCGGTAATCATCGGCAGTTCGCCCATGAAAACTTCCTGCTCTAAACTTTTTCCGGAGGGCGATTCAGTCAGGCGGGCTTTAACGTAAAGAGGCGCCTCGTAAGTGACGCCTTTATTGATTGATTCGAAAACGTTGAGTTTGGGCTGCTCAAGACGGGGATCGGAAAAGGACAATTCCCAGCCACGGCCGGTATAGTCCTGGATCGGACTGATCTCTTTCAAAATTTCGGCAATCCCCTCACTAATAAACCAGTCGTAAGAAACTTTCTGGACGTCAGTAAGGTTGGGAAGGGTTAGGATTTCTTTTTTTTGGGAAAAGTAATGGCGCATAACTTTAAAGCTAACGGATAACTTCAAATACCAATGACAAAAAAAAGGCCGGCGCCCTACGGACGGTCGCTTTACCTAGTTACAAGCCCTATATTATCTCTTCAAGGCCAAGTTGTCAAGAGTTATTAACACCCTTGGAAACCTATAACGGTCGTGGTTAATTTGACAGGTACCGGCCGGCATTTAGGTTATGCTCTTCAAGCGTTTTAGCGTAGTGCATCCGGCCTTCCTTATCCGAAAGATAGAACCAGTAACCCGTCGCGGCGGGGCGGACCACTGCCGTCATTGTCGAGAAACCGGGATTACTAATCGGCGTTGGCGGCAGACCTTTATACTTCCGGGTGTTGTAAGGCGAATCAAGTTCTAGGTCCGTGGCTGTGATTTCTTTCGGCCACCACTCAATGGTGTTGAATTTTGAATTTTGACTTTTTCCTCCAGAGGTAGATCCGCCCTTGGCGGAGATTTTTGAATTTGTAATCGCATACTGCAAGGTCGCATCAACTTCTAAAGGCCAGTCGTTTTCCAGCCGTTTTAATAGGATGCCGGCGATAATCGGCCGGTCCTCAGCAAACCGGGCCTCCCGCTCAAGAATTGAGGCGAGGATAACGATGTCTTTTTCCGAGAGGGAACTTTTGGGAAGAGCTTTAATCTTCGCCGCAAAGTTATCCTGCATCATCCCAACCAGCCGTGCCGCTGTATACCACGCCGGGACAAGATACGTGTCGGGAAATAAGTATCCTTCCAAACTTTTCGTTTCATTTAAAAACTCCGCTATCGATAATGCGGATCCGCCTTGGGCGGAGAATTTTGAATTTATGTATTCCCCCATCTCCTCACGGCGCCAACCTTCGGGAAAAGTCAGCTTAATATCGGCGCGGCCATGCCCGAGAATTCCGACGACTTCAGTCAGACTGGCGTTTTGGGGCAAGGAAAAGACCCCGGCCTGGACAAAGGAACCCAAACCGCTCAGCCGGACATACAAACGCAACAGGAGGGCTGAATTGATCAACTTTTTATTTTCCAGCTCCTGCGCGATTTTAGATAAAGGCTCTCCCTCACTGACTACGAATTCCACAGGCTCCGCCGGTCCCGGCTGCCTGTGGTCCAAAGCAGATTGGTAGAAACGAAAACCACCGATTATTAGCGAAACGGCAATTAGGAAAATAATGATCAGTAGCCTGACTGAAGTTTTCATTATTTATTAAGGGTAGCATAACTCTTTCCTCTTTCCCAAGGTTTGCCTCCTTTCCCCTGACCGTGTTAGTTTTATACAGGACAGATGAAAGGCGGTGATTAATTTCTGGAAAAAGTAATCGGTAAAATTATCCACTTTTACGACCGGCTTGGCGTCGCCATTGTTAAGTTGAGCGATAAACTTAACGCCGGGGATAGTCTTCATATCTTAGGCAAACACACTGATTTCACCCAAGTTGCGGAATCGCTCCAGATTGAACACACGGCCGTGGAGGCCGCCGCGAAAGGAGAGGAGGTCGGAATTAAAGTCAAGGAAAAAGTTCATGAGGGCGATAAAGTATTCCGGGTTGGGGTTTAGGTGTTAATTATTTTCGGTCAACGACGATAGTGATATGGTCCTTAATTCCCGGAACTTTCTGCCAGAATTTTAGGACCGGGAATACTTCCAAACGGGCGGCGTCGATTCCGGGTAGGGAGGTCAGGTAGGAGTTGGCTTCCGCAAAACCCTGTCCCGCTAGGTCTTCTTGGATTTTCGCTGTGTCCAACCGTGGGACGATATAACCTTTAACCTTTGCCGTAAACTTAAGCACCCCGCCCTCCGTCCGCACGCCCGTCACGGAAACACTTTTGTCCTGGGAGTAAAGTTCGTAATTAACCGGGACTAAGTCCTTAAGAATCTCGCCCAATAACTCATCCAGCGCCTGCGGCGAATAGGCAAGAGCGCTGGCCTGTTTCTCCAACTCCAGATTAAATTTATCCGCTTCGTCCCCAACATTTTTATCGAAAGTTTTTTTAACCGTTGTTGCCACCAGCGCCCCTTCTTCCAGCTTCTGGTCCCCCACGAGGCGGGAACGCAAGTCCGCCTTCAGTTTTTCTTCCAAGTCCTGACTTAAGGCCTCAAGGATCTTTTGCTGATCGTCTTTGGTTATTACCTTGACCAACCGAACGGCCCCACCCGAAAAGGATTCCTTGTTTTGCGCAATAAAATCGGCGGTGGAAAGATCGCCAATACTGAAGGTTTGGTTGGGGGTAAGATTTCCGGCCGGACCGAGCACGACCGCGCTCACCGAGGCTTCCGCCTGGCCGAAGACAAAGCCCGGTTGAGGGGTGATCACGGAGGAACGGGCCGGGACGCTGATGTCCGAAGACAGCGAAAAAGCCAAATCCCCTCCCGATTCGACGGCAATCCGCCGGAGCACTGTTCCCTTCCGGATATTCCGGCTGGCTTCAGTTTTATTATAAATTGTAACTTTGCCGAGAGCTTTTTCCCCGGCTTCTTTCTTTCCGGTAGCCTCGCCCTCACCCTTGCCTTTGGCCGAAGCCGAAATTACAACGGCGGGAATAATCCTTTGTTTTACATCCGCTTTTTCCGCCGAAGTGGAAGCTTCAACTTCGATGCTCTTCACCAGAGATTCGGAACTGACCGTCAAAGTCACGGTCGCGCGGGGAATGTAATTCAAAAGGAAGATAGTCAGCCCACCGATAGCCAGAAGAATAAATACCCCGACAAAAAGCCATGGGAGGCGAAGCGAGGGGGGAAGGAATTTCGGCAATTGGGGCAACTTCGGCAGAGTAAATATTTTCGGAAAAGTTGTCTTCACTTTTTCTTGAGGCTCCGCAATGTCCTTGCCCGGAATAAACCCAAAAGCTGAAGGGGCGATTGACGCTGCCTCTCGGAAACCGGCGACCAGTTCTTCACTGACTGCATCCTGCGGAGTGAAGATCAGGTTTTTCTTTAGGATTTTCGCCTCTCTTAATAACAATTTGAGGTTAAGGCGGTTTTGCGTCCAAAGAAAAGCGGCACTTACCGGCAGGGAGATGTTTTCCTCCGGACAATTTTTTATCTTGTTGATAACGGAAAAAAGATTATCGTTAGGTTCTAAAAAAAGCGTCAACGCTACTCCTTTCCCGATTTTCCTGCAACCCGGTAAAGCCAAGGGCGAGGGGCAAAAGATCCCAGTCGCCCAGAATATGACTACTGTGGTTTTCGAGGAAAGAATCGGTACTCGACAGACTGACCGGAATTATTTTCGGGCAATCTCTGAAAGGCAGGATAGAAGTCCAGGGAAAAGCCGCTAAGCGTCCTGACAGTTCCGGTAAAATACTGCCGCCGCCGGAGAGGACAAACCGGTTCGGAAAAGTTTTCACGCCGGAGAAATCGGAAAGCGCGGTTTCCAGTCCGGCCAACCACAGACTGATAAAAGCGTGCACCGCGTCTTTAACAGCCGGCAAATGCTCCCCGGCGGGTTGACCCTGCAGATAACTTATTTTCTCCGTTTCCGCTTCGGAGTAAGAAACCATTAGACGGTCCCGGATTAACTGGGTTAGATGGCTGCCGCCGACACCCCAACTGCGGCTGCCGATCAGCTGTCCCCCAAAAACAACGGCAATGTCCGTTTTTTCGCCGCCGATATCTGCTAGCAGCGTGTTAATTTTTTTATCCGGACCGGCAATAACACGGGTAAGGGCGGAGAGTTGTCCGATGCATCGGTACTCGGAAATTTTTAGCAATTTCAGCAAGGCCCTAAGCCTTTCCAGGTAAACCCGGGGCGCGACCGTATTTCTTAGCGAAATTTCTAAGACCTTGCCGGTAAAGCCCAACGGCTCCTCAAGATCATAACCATCAACCTTGAAATTAGAAAGGCGGCTGTCAACAATCTCTGCCTCCAACTGCGTACTGCCGGAGATGTCCGTCAACTCCTTTTCCACTTCCAGAAAAGAGGCTTCCCGGACTTTTTGGGAGATTTTCGAAAGCTCGCTTTCCTCCAAAATACTTTCCGGTGCCTCACGGGTAATCTTTATCTGGGTTAAAAACTCCTGGACAGCCGCGCCCGAAAGTCCGATGATAACTTTTTCCGGCTTAAGGCCGGCCGCCACAGATACCTCCTCAATAACCTCTTCCGCTCTCCCGGCTACGGCGGCGATATCGATTAACATCCCCTCCCGGACCGCGTTCTCAGCCTGAAACTGCCTGCTGTAGCCCAAAAGGGAAAGTTTGGTTTCGGAGAGACGGGAAAAAACAGCAGCCTTAATGTAGCTGCTACCGAGGTCCAGAACAAGAAAAGACGGCTCCGATTCCGGGTTTTTGTGAAGAATATTGGGCAGATTAAACATATTCTTAACCTTCCACAGTCGCGTAAATCCGCCGGATACCCCGGCCGACAGCTTCCTCTTTATCAACCCGGAACTTAAGCAACTGACCAGAAGAAGCGGCGTGCGGGCCGCCGCAAAGCTCCCGGGAAAAATCCCCGATTGAATAGAGAGTAACCGCATCGACCTTCTGGTATTTTTCTTCAAACATGGCCTCCGCTCCGGAGCGGACAGCCTTCGCAAAAGTAGTCGCCTCGGCTTTTACCGGTAAGTCTTTTTTAATCTGCTCGTTAACCAGCTCTTCCACTTGTTTCAGCTCTTCGGGAGTAAGTTTCCGGTCAAAAGTAAAATCGTGCCGGAGGCGGGACGGGGAAATTTTCTGTCCGGCCTGGTGAACAGAGACCCCTAAAATCCGGCGGAGGGCGGCATTTAATAAGTGTGCTCCGGTGTGCGCGGTTTTTATTTTTTCCGGTTCGTACGATTCTTTCCGGGCGGCGGACCGTGCCCGGTCCTGCTGCTGGCTCATTTGCTGTTCAAACTTTTCTGTATTAACAGTTCGTCCGCGCTTACGTGCTTCGGAAAGCGTGAAAGACAGTGGCAGACCAAAGGTGTCAAACAATTTAAAGGCGTCAATATCCGCGCCCATTTTTTCAAGCTCCCGCCTACCCCGCTCCAGCGTCTGGGCAAAAACTTTTTCCTCTTCCATCAAAACTTCAATAATCGAAGTTTTCGCGCTGCGCAGAGGCGGATAAATATCGCCGTAACGCTCAATAACTTTTTCCGCCAACTGACCTAAAAAGTGTCCGTGGATCTCCAGCTCCTCGGCCCGCTCTAGGGAGCGGCGGATAAGTTTCCTTAAAACGTAACCTCTTTCAACATTGGAGGGAACAATGCCTTCCGCGGCAATAAAGGTCATCGCCCGGACGTGATCGGCAATTATCCGGAAAGCTTTGGTTAAAGAGGGATCTTGCCCGTAAGTCTTTTCCGCAATAGTTTCAATGGTTTGGATAATCGGGAAAAAAAGATCGGTTTCATAGTTGGAAGCAGTATTTTGTAAAATCGCCGTAATCCGGTCCAGCCCGGCCCCGGTATCAACGCTGAGAAAAGGCAGTTTTTCGTATTGGTTTTCTCCGGTCCGGTTATACTGCATAAATACTCCCGCGTTCCAAATTTCGTAAAACCGCCCGCACCCGCAGGTCGGTCCGCAGTCGGGCCCGCAGGCAAATTGAAGCCCGCGGTCGTAAAGGACTTCCGTACAGGGACCGCAGGGGCCGGTGGGTCCGGAAACCCAAAGATTCTCCCCGGCCGGACGGCGGAGGACCCGTTCTTTCGGCAAACCGGCAGAAGTCCAGTACTCAACTGTCTCATCGTCTGCCGGCAGATATTCATTTCCGGCAAAAACGGTAGCGTAAAGTTGCTCCGGGTCGAAACCGAAACCCTCGGCCTTATCCGTTAACAACTGCCAGGCAAATTCAACCGCTTCCCGTTTTCCGTACCCCCCAATTGACCAACTACCCATCATTTCGAAAAAAGTGTGATGATTAGAATCTCCAATGTTATCCAAATCTTCCGTCCGCAAACAGGGTTGAATATCAACTAACCTTTCGGAGGGGGGCGGCTTAATTCCCAAAAAATAAGGCTTCAATGGGGCCATTCCTGAATTGGTAAATAGCAAAGTGGGATCGTACTCAGGCACTAAAGATGCCTGAGGGATAATAAGGTGATCGCGCTTGGCGAAGAAGTTAAGAAAAGTTTCCCGAACCTGCTCACTGGTCATTAACCAAAATATAACACTAAATATCCCCCCTTTCCATCCCTGCACGATACGTTTCGAAGATTGAGGACAAACCGAAACGAGCGCTGAGTTCGGCCAAATGCCCGTCCCCAGAATCAGATAGTATGTGCTAAACACACATTACGCGTCGGTAGCTTTTTTAGTACTTCCAATCTTTTTATAAGTTAGACCTGGTCGGGTTCTTCTGGTTCTCCCGATTGTAATAATTTGATCTGTGGCAAAGCCTGGCCGGCGATACCTGTCATACTACCGTAGATACCCGAAACTCCTAATAGCAGCCTGTCAACCTGTATCTCTCTGAGTTTCCAGGATCTTTCAGCCGACGCACGTTCTTTAGATATTTGTCCCTTCATCTCTAAATATGTTTCCGCCATTCTTTCAACTTGTTGTGCAAATTCATGACTCGTCACGAAGTCGTACATTTCCTCGGCCGTACTTTGTTTTAGCGTAACTGTTGCTTTTTCTTTTGCCACATCGTAAAGATTTTTACGCAAAAGCGCCCCTAAGGGTTCTATAAGCTTTGGGCTAACAATCCAAACGCCGCCTTTTTCTCCTATTTCTTTTTTAAAATCAATCGGCAGGGCTTCGCTCACAATCACCCCTATATGGGCCTTATCTCGTTGTACATCTCCCTTTAACTTACTGATCCAGCTATCAGACCACGCTTTAGTTCTTTTACTTTCCCAGATTATTTTCCCGCATATTGTACCCCGGGCTGTTTTTATGGTATGCCGTATATCCCCACCCAATTCGCCTTTCTTAATCTCTTCTACCCCATCAGTGGGAAATAATCGCCTAAGCGTTTCTTCAAGATCAAGCTCTTGCACCTCACCCTGCAACTGCTGCGATCCTTGGTTTGCTTTTCGATTTGCGTCTTCGAGGGCTTTCGCTAGATCTGCCTTTTGCTTTTCGTATTCGGCAAACTTGAGTTTATCTTTCTCTATTTGTTCCTCCGTCGCTTTTAATCGTATCTTTTCGCGCTCTTCGTCCATTTGCCGTTGTTTTTCTAGCTCAAAGCTACGCCGGGCCTCATCTAATTCCCGTTTTTCCTTTCGTATTGCAAGTTCAGCATCCTCTGCCTTCTGCGCCCGGCCCTTTAAATTATTAATTTGTTCATCCTTGTCTTTCAGATCTTTAGAAAGTTGTTCTTTTGCTTTACTTTCTGCCGTTTCCGCCGCTTGTTTTCTCGCATCTTCGAGTTCCTGGAGGTGACGAGACTGAATAGACACAAGAATACGCTCTTCAGTTTGATGTGCTAGTGCTTCCGATACTTCAATCTCAAAACCGCACTTTTTGCACTTAATCGTTGTGTTCATAATTTTATCCTTAATTTTACTAGTTCCGTGTTAATCCACTCTTTCGCTTCCTTTTCGTTCTTCTCAATCGCCGTTTCCACGCCGTGCTTGGCGATTTCAAGCAGAGCCTTTGACGAGTTCCCATCATTAAATGATTCTTCAACAAGTTTCTTGATTTCCTCTTGCTTATCGTTTTTCAAAAGGGGAATTATCGTTGCTGTGACTTGATCGGGTCGCCAATGATTAATAATCGATCCGCCGGCATCGCGTTCAATTTGTTTTTGGACGATCACGGAATTTAAAACAAGCGTCAGATATTCCGGCAATACTTTTCGACTATCTACTATTAATCTCAAAATACCACCAGAAACTATCATTTTTTGCGATTCTTCGTTCAGATAATAGGCTAGGCCGGGCGTTGCGTCTTTTGAAAGCAATATCTCGCCTTTCTTCGGCTGATGAATTTTTAGTTCGTTGTACAATTCTTCGGATATAAACTGCTGATTGTTGTCGGAAAGCTCAAATTTAGAAATATTGCTCACGCGGACAAACGGCACGCCATTTTCTTTGTATGCGTCACTTCCTGGTTCAACGCTTTTTTTGATTTTCACTAAATTCCCCAATTCATCAAACCCCCCTTTGTATTTTTTTACTGCAGCAATAAGTTCATCATATTTTGGCTGGAAATATTCCGCGTCGGCGCGCTCGGCGTACTTTACGCCAGAAAGTTTAACGACAAATACTAAGTCGTCTTCAACTTGATAATCCTTTAATCCCAATTCTTCCAAAAGCAGGTTTTCAGCGTTTGAATAATGTTGAGCTGCTACGATTTTATATTTTCTTGAGCTCTTTATAAGAGAATCAATTTTCTGCTGAAAAGAAATACTAGTAATCGGAATAGTAATATTTTCAACTTCCCTGCAATTTAGATTTACCTGCTCGGTTTGACGGCTTTGTTGCCAGAGCTGATACCGTCCATATTTTCCTCTTAAAAAAGATTCTAGGTAAGAAGAAAGGATAGTATCCAAGGGTCTAATCAAGGCTATATTCTGATTTATATTCATCTTTGGATCATCGACGAAAACCCGAGCGGTTCTCCCTACGATTTCATAGGAAGCACCTATTATAGTAACCAGAACATCCCTCTCTTTTGGTTCAGAGTATTTTCTACTTTCACCCACCGGTAAATTATCAGCGAATTCAAATTTAATCTCCCCGTCTCTAAGAGAATCGGTCTTTATAAACTTAATATCTGTACCGTCTTGTCTACAAATCCGCCGTTTTGGAGTTGTCCCCGTTAAAACAGGCCGGGATACTAATTCCTTTAGTATTTTGGAACGTAAACCAGAATCACTAATGACTTTTTTGATTGACAAATATTCCGGTTGGTAATATTCCGCATCCAGCCGTAAGGAACCTTCGAGTTGGGATTTTTGGATAACTGAATAGTTCATCACAGGGGTTTGATTTTTGAGTATTTCAAAATTTCTATATAGGAAAGAAAAGCCTTGCCCGTGTTTGTTATCATAATATTACCTTCTTCATCGTTGGCTATTAAACCAGAGTTGAATAAGAAGCTTAGATAGTCTCCTATGTTGTAGTTTTTATGTATTGGGTATTGATTTTGTAGCCCTTGAAAAAACCCATTTTGCCCAGTGTTTGTTAAATGAGTGACTCTATTTAAAAACTCTAATAATCTTATCTGACTTCCAAATATAAAGTTGTAGATTCTTTCGAAACCTAAATAGACTTGCGTATTAGCCAGTTCATTCTGGAGTTTCCTTTCGTTATCCCCTAAACTCTTGATTTTTTCTTCATACTCATCTTTAATTTTGTTTAGGTTGGTATCCACTGATTTATTAAGGTCTTCTTCCTGTAACTCTTTTGTTTTTTTATTTTGTTCTTCGATTTGGTCCCCAATATCAATCTGCGTATCGCCAGGCCCTTTAATACTTTTAATTCCAGCAATCAGGTTTCTGATACTCGATCTAAAGTAAATTAGTGAGCAGGAAACAATGAAGGGCCAGGTAATTGCTTTTGTGTAATCCAATAAAAGTTTCCAATCCATTTCTACCTCCAAAAACTAAATTTTTGCTCCTTGGCGAATTTAATAAAGGCTTCGGCGATTTCGTCTAAGTCGTGGTCAAGAACCTTGCGAAAGTTGGCGTCGTGGACGTGATTTCCGTCTGCGTCTTTCTTGTAAAGATAATCACCGGAGTTGTCTTTCCCCGGCCTCTTGGAGACAGCCATAAAAATTGGGTAGTCGGGTAGCGGTTCTCCCGTTTCTCCGCCCCATTTCTGCAAAAACAAAACAGATGTCTTTGTTCCGGTATGGGGCTTAAAGGTATTGCCATGGAGTCCGACCACTGCCAAAATCCGCGCTTTTTCGAATAGATATTCGCGAATGTATTCCATATTGGTGTTATTTAAGACGCCTTGGGGTAGCACAATGGCTATTCGTCCTCCGGGTCGTACCATATCCAAAGCCCGCTCAATAAATAAAATGTGCCTTTCGACTTTATTAACTAACTTTCCCTTCTTTTTTCCAAAATCATATTGGCGAAGTATCCCGGTGTCCTTGATTTCACCGGCGAAAGGGGGGTTAGTCAAAAGTAAATCAAAATTAAAATTGTGAAACGTTTTTCTATTTTCTTCGTTGTCCGATGAATTAACGCTTTCCAATAACCTTGTTTGGAGCTTGGCTCGTGCATCCAAAAGATTACCGCTTTCACCTTGCCACTCTCGGGGATCCAGCGAATTAAGTTTAAACATGTGTGACCTCCCGTCGCCGGCAATCAGCATCAAAGCCCGGGAAACTTTGGAGATTTCCTCGGCAAAGTCAATTCCCCAGAGATGTTCTTTTGAATACTCTTTAACCGACTCGTCAACCCGGCCTAAGTACTTTTCCTTTATCCAGTTCATCGTTTGGATAAGAAAACCGCCGGAACCGGCGGCCGGATCGATTATGTATTCACTACTCTTTGGGTTTAGCATTTTAACCGCCATGGCAATAACGTGACGGGGTGTGAAATATTGACCCTTCTTACCCTTGGCCACTTCCGGAATCAAATACTCAAAGGCTTCGTCCACGATGGATAAATCGGAACCAAACAAGCGCGCTTTCTCTAATTCCGCTACAACAATCGACAGGTGTTCAGGGGAAAGGTTAATATTTTCCTGCTCCAAAAACGTCCCCGGCCATTTTTTAATTGCTTGTTTAAAGAGATTGTTAATAACGGAGTAGGTTTTGGCTTGGTCTTTGTACTTGCGGAAAAATACTTCTTTGTCTGAACGATTCAGCCGGGCTTCATTTTCGTCGAAAAGTTTCGCGTAAACGAGCTTAAAGACCTCGGTAAAAACATCCACGCCGGCGTTAGCCAGAACAAGCTCCTCCATTTGTTCGATGATTTCTTTGAGATTGGCGCTTTTATCGGTATATTCAAAAAGAGTTTTTTTAGACTCTAAAAGATCGTCGATCGTTTTTCCGGCAGAGGGCAAGTCCGGCAGAGTATCATTGAATTCTTTGGGGTAGGGACGGTACAAAATAATTCTTTTTACCCCGTTGGACCAAAGGCCAATCTCCGCCCCTTCCGCCGAAAGGTAGCTTTTAAGCTGCTCAATGCCTCTACTCTCGGTTGGGCTTTTAACTTCAATAATAATGTAGGGAGTAATTTTGTCCGGTTTATAGACAACCACGTCCGCGGCCTTCGCGTGGATTTCTCGGCCAAAGTGGACGCTTTTTTCGGTGTCGATTCGGTCAAGCGGATACTGGTAGTAAGTGTTGAGTTTATGGATCCATAACTGGCGGACAATTTCTTCCGGTTTCCCGGTTTGTTTCCGGTCGTCAAAAACGAATTTTTGACCGCCCGATTTTAAATCTTTCACATAAAAACGGTGGGGCTCGTCTTCAGTTATGTGTAAAACTTCCGCGATTTCTACCTCGCTAAACTCCCTTAATCCGTAGACTGTATCACTATCTCCAAAAACTTTGTCTATGATTTCACTTGATTTGTTGGGCTTAATTGTTGGCATAAAACATCTAGCTAACCTGACTCCATCGGTTATTCTTAAATAAAGAAACAACCTTGCCGATTAGTTTCATTTCCTCGGTTATGGGAATTATTGGATAGTTCGGGTTCTCCGGTTTTAAGTAAACGTATGGTGGCGTGTCCGTGGAAACAAAACGTTTAATGGTGGTTTCTCCATTTATATCCGCCAAGACCACGTTCCCCGAAACAAATTCCTTGTCCGCTTTTACTAGAACCAAATCTTCATCTTCTATCCCCGCGTTAATCATGGAATCTCCATGAACTTTTAGAACAAAAACTTCGTCGTCGAGCTGTTCTAAGTCGTTAGAGACCTTCCGCCAGTTTCCGGATATTTCTATTGCTTCCGCTGGTTTACCTGCCGTTGTGGTTCCAAAAATCGGAACTAGAGATGGACGGGAAAGCTCTTTATACCCTAATGGTAAGACGGTAACACCTCTGGCGGTGGCTTCGTTCCTCTTTATTAATTTATGGTTCTCCAATTTGGACAGTAGATCAAGGATAGATTGATTTGAGGAAACATTGAGTTTATCTTTCATTTCTTCGAAAGTTGGGGGATAACCGGTAACATCAATAAAGTTGTATATCACCTCAAGAAGCTCTCTTTGTCTTTTTGTGACAGCCTTTTTCATACACTAGTATGTTACCCGACTGTTTAGTCAGTTGTCAATAGGTGATGTTCACGAAGAAGGGATGTGGCGATTAACATAAAGATAAAACCTAAACTAAAAAAAGCAGAAAGCTGGCGGCGGGTAAGGTTTTATAAGGTGCGAAGTCACGTTTACCGTGACGAAGATGTCTTAGATAATTCCAAGACGATTGTCCCACCGCCAACTTTCTGCCTTTCAATAATTAGTACCCTATCTTACCATTTTAACACAAATGTCCTATAATGTCAACTATAAGGGTATATTAGGAGTGGGGTTAAACTGTGATAAAATGGAAATTGAAAGGGGCGCGGTGGCGAAGTGGAAACGCTGGAGTCTGCAAAACTTCGATGCGAGGGTTCGATTCCCTCCCGCGCCTCCATCGGAAAAACTTACCTCTTAACTTTAAAAAACCTTTTCTGGTTTTTCGATGGCGACTCGGGGCCGGGGGAAGCTTGTTTCTTTATTTGATTAGTCACTGCCTCAGTCACTTCTTCAATTCCCTTGGCGACTTTTTCTCTGCCGGCGGTAAACGCTTTGCTGATCTCCCCAGTCACCGGTTCGGAAAATTCCGTAACCTCCTCAACCACCGAACCGACAGTTGCTTCAATTTTCTCTTTCAGCGGAGCGAGCTCTTCCTGCACCCGTTCAAAAACCGGGGCCACGGTTTCTTTAAGCTCGGTCACTAAGGGTTCTAAGTCTTCTTTGATTTGGCCATATGCGTCGTCAAACTGTTCTTTCACTTCACCGTACTTTTCTTTTAGTTCCTTACCCTTAATTTTAAGTCTTTTCCGAGTCCGCTCGCCGTTGTCCGGGGCGAACAAAACCCCGAGTACCGCTCCAAGCGACGCTCCTAAAATAATTCCGAAAAGAAACTTGCCGCCTTTCTTACAATTATTTTGGCACATCTTTATTCCTCCTCCTCACTGCCTTTTTTAACCATCTTCTTAATATTCTTTACGGCCTGAAAAATTTTTAGCCCTTCGGTAAACCCTTCCACTGCTCCGGAAAGGCCGACGATCGGGCGAGCAACAGCCGCGGACAATTCGCTGACGGTATCAAGAATCCGGTTGACTTTTAAAACCGAACCCCGGACCTCTTTTAAAACCAGAACGATGTAGACCCCGACAAAAAGGACATTAATAGTTAACAGAAGGAGAATTAATACGAGCAGTGTTTGGGTATCCATCTCGGGCAGTTTTCCTCTCAGAAGAAGTATCCCATGAGGAGTTCGGGGTGTCAATTAACCGATAAAAAAATTAGGGAAAGTTTTTATAGACGACTTGACCTTCCTCGCCCAAGGGTCCGAGATCCTTGCCGTTGACGACCGCCCTGACCGAACCGCCGTTGCCGGCCCGCACCCGGATTGAATTCCGGGAACGGAAGGTTTTCTCAAATCCGGAAAGCGCCAGCCCTTTGTAAAGAGTGGTTTCGCCTTCGGTTATATCCAGCCAGGAGGCCTGCGGACCGATCTTTAAAATTACTTCTGATCCGTAAATCTCAGGAGCCGCCGGAGAACTGGCCTCCTTCGTTAACGCGGTCTCGCTTTGCCCGGAGCCTGACGTGCCTTCTTCCACGATAATCGTCCGGGTGATTTTTCGCTCTTTCCCGAGTTTATTAACCGCCAGAAAATTGATGACATTAACTCCGGGCGAAAGACTAAGCGTTTCCGCAAACTGACCATTTTCCCCCAGGCTTATTTTTTGGCCGTTGATACTAAGAACTGCATCCCGGTCGGCCTTTCCGGAAACCCGCAAAGTTGACGAAGAAGTTTTAAGATCAGTAGCGAGGCCATCAAGATTTAAAAGCGGCGCTTCGGCAAAAGAGCGGTAGGCGAAAGCCAGATAGAGAAAAAAAGCCAAGACTAAAACCACCGTAAAGACGCCCACGACAATTCCGGGGGTAATCGAAAAGGGAGAAGATAAGGGGCTGATTTCCAGAGTCCTTTTTTTCCCTTTTTCCTCATCGTATTCCCGCCGCCAAAAGGCGAGAATCTGTTCGACGTTCAGCCCTAGGTACTCCGCATAATTTTTTAGAAAGCCTTTTAGGTGAACTGGGGAGGAAAAAATTTCGTAAGTTCCCTCTTCCAGTGCCTGCAAAAAACGAGGGTGGATTTTCAAATCTTGCTGCGCCTGTTCGAGAGTTAAACCTTTCTGCTCCCGGACTTTTTTTAAGATGGAGGCGACGGTCCGCATATTAGAAACCATAATTTATTTCCATTTAGGAAGGAAAATCTTCTTCAATCCCGTCCGGGGAAGTTGGAGGGGTGGCCTCCGGCTGTTGGGCGCTGCTCTTTCCTAGTACCTGCTCCGGATCGTGGATCAGGACATCGCGGGGCTTGGCGCCCTCCCCCGGACTGACAATCCCCCGCGCCTCGAGCTCATCTATCAACCTTGCCGCTCGGGCGTAACCGACCCGGAGTCGGCGCTGGAAAAGAGAAGCCGAAGCTTTCCCTTCCTGGCAAACCGTCCGGACGGCTTCGGCGAAAAGTTCGTCTTCGCCGCCGCCTTCATGGGTATTTTTTATCGGAGCGACATCAGTAATCTCCTCCTGGTATTGCGGGGTGAAGTTGCTTTGCTTTAGAAAATCGATTAATTTTTTCAACTCCCCCGGCGACACATAAACGCCCTGCAACCGTTTCGGCTTACTCGCTTCCGGCGGGACATAAAGCATATCCCCCCGGCCCAAAAGCTTTTCGGAACCGGCCTGGTCGATAATTACCCGGGAGTCGATTTGGCTGACGGTATTAAAAGCAATCCGGCAGGGAATATTCGCTTTAATAAGTCCGGTAATAACCCGGACATCCGGGCGCTGGGTCGACAAGATTAAATGAATCCCCGTCGCACGGGATAGTTGGGCCAGGCGGCAGATGGCTTTTTCCGCCTCGACCGGAGCCAGCGCCATCATATCCGCCAGCTCATCGACCATGATAATGACGTAGGGCAAAGCTTGGAAACCGGACAACTCATTATAACCGCCCAAATCGCGGACCTTGGCGCTTTGAAAGAGCCGGTACCGTCGGTCCATCTCCCCAATCGCCCACTTTAAAGCCGCCAGAACTTTCTCCGGATCGTTAATCACCGGAGTTAAAAGATGCGGGATCCCGTTGTACTCCGAAAGTTCCACCCGCTTGGTGTCGACAAGAATTAATTTGACCTCGGAGGGCGAGGCGCGGAAGAGAAGGCTGGATAAAAAAGCGTGCATCATCGTACTTTTACCGGAACCGGTAGCACCGGCAACAAGAGCGTGAGGCATCCGGCCGATATCTGCCACAAAAGCATCCCCGGCGACATCCTGACCTAAAGCGACCGTCAGTTTCGATTTTGAATTCTTCATCGGAGCGGAGGACAAAATACTTTTTAACGTGACTACGGAGGAAGATATATTCGGAACCTCAATCCCAATCAAGGACTTTCCCGGAATCGGAGCTTCAATCCTGACAGAGCCGGTGGGAGAAGCCAAAGCCAGCGCCAAATCATTCTGCAGGCTTTTTATCTGGATAATTTTTGTCCCTTGGGCCGATTCCAACGCGTACTGGGTTACCGCCGGACCTTTGTTTATCTCCACCACCTTCGCCCGGATCCCGAAAGAATCGAGCGCCTGTTCGATTAAAGCCGCGTTTTGGTTGGTATCACCCCGGTTGGCGTCAGCCCCAACGGCCTCGGAAAGAAGGGATAAGGGCGGGTATTCCCAAACCTCCGCCAGCTCGGGAATCTTCGGTCCGGTTTTTTTCTCTCTCGGAACAACCGGCACCGGCAGGAGGCTTTCTGCAGTTACCGGTTCCGCCGGCAAAGGCAGAATCTCGAGGGCATTTTCCTTTTTCCCTTCGGTTTTTTTCGGTTCCGGTTTTTCCGCCCGGGCCGGCTCCTCTTCCTCCCACGTTTCTTCAGTTTTTATTGCTACTCTTTTCGGCAGACGAAGACCTTGTTGGGGAAGGAAGCCTGAAACCAGAGTCGTAACCCGGAGGGCTATATTCGAAAAAAAGAGAAATATTTTGTCCAGTGGAGTATTAAAAGTCACCACCCAGGAAAAGGCCAGACCGGCAATGGCAATAAAAAAAGCGCCAAGACTGGAAAAGTACCGGCGGAGAGAACTAGAAAGCATAAACCCAAAGTAGCCGCCGCCCTGACCCAAAGCTGCGGCCTCCTTAGCCCGCTCCAAAGGGATAAAAAGATGCGCCAGACTGACAAAGGAAAGGGTAAAAATCAGCAGACCCAAAAGATGGTTGAGGCGGAGACCCGGCAAACGGAAAGATCTCATCAGCAGAAGTCCGGAAAGACCTAAAAGGGGCGGGACGAGAAAAATTCCCAAACCGAAAAAGGAATTTAGGGCGTCCTGGAGACGGTTATTAAATTCCGCGGCCTGCGCAAAAAAAGAAATTAAGGTTAATACGGAAAGCAAAAGCAGCGTAATCGACGTTAAAGAAAGAATACTTTCCGGAGAAATTTTCAGCTTAAAATGACGGTAACCACGGCGGCGACGGGCAACCATAACACGGGTATTATCACATACTCAGACAGAGGAGGCAAAAGTTAAATATCTAGAATAACCGGAAGGACTAAAGGGTGGCGGAGGGTTTGGCGGGAAACAAATTTCATCAATTCTTTCCGCAGACAGCGGATAGCTTCCGTCCGGTTGCTCCTGACTAACGGTTCGTTCTCCGCAAAAAAACGCTTAACTTCTGTTTCCACTTTCGCGAAAAGAGCCTCCCCGCGGTCTTCCTGGGTAAAACCACGGCTTAAGGCTTCGACTTTAACCGGAGTGAACCCGTCTTTGAGAACCACCGAAACGACCAACACGCCGTCATTAGCTAAGAGCTGACGGTCCCGCATAATTTTTCCGCCCAAGTCCTCAACCCCGGAGCTGTCAACGTAGACGCCGGTTAACGGAATTTTTTCTCCCCGCAAGGCTTTCTGCCCGGACGTAAAGCGCAAAAATTGACCCGCCTCCATCTTAAAAACATCTTCGGGATGGACCCCTAACGGCTCAACCATCTTCGTGTACGCCTGAGCATGGCGTAAGGTGCCCCCGATCGGAATAAAGTAGCGGGGGGAAAGCAACGAGGCCAGCATTAATAAGTCGCCGCGGGAACCGTGACCGGAAGTATGCAAATTTTCCTGGGTGTCGTAGTAATAAACATCCGCCCCCAATCCGGTTAACCGGTCAACTAGACTATCAACGTGCTCTTTGGCGCCGGGAGGGGCCGGGTCGCCGGAAAAAACCACCGAGGCTCCGGGAAGGATGGAAACGAAGCGGTAATCACGGCGGGCTAACTTTGCTAAAACCGAGTTAGGCTGGCCGTAGCAGCCGGTCACGATATAAAGAATCTGGGATTGCGGAAAATCCATTGCTTGTTCCGCCTTGATCCAGGTTTTCTTCACCAAATGCAGATAACCGAGGCGTCCGGCCACCAGCGTATTCCGCTCAATCGAGCGGCCGAGGAAGCAAACCCGACGGCCAAGTTTTTCGGCGACGTTGATCGCCTGCTGCATCCGAGAAATATTGGAAGAGATGGTCGTTAAAAATATCTGCCGTTTGGCTTGGGAAAATATATTGAAAAATTCGCCGCCGATTTCCATCTCGGAACGGGTGTAGCCGTCGGTCGAGGCTCCGAGCGAGTCCGTAAAAAGGGCTAGGGGGCGGCCGTCGGCCAGGGTTAACATCCGGGCCACATCAAACGGCTTATCCATCACCGGGGTCCAGTCGAATTTAAAATCGGCGACGTGGAAAATTTTTCCCACCGGCGTTTCGATGCACAGCGCCGTCGAATCCGGCACAGAATGATTAATCCGGAAGGGACTAATCTTAAAAGGCCCTAGGGTTACGGAGTCTTTTTCAGGATCGAGCACCCGGATATCGCGGTCGTGCAAATTAAAATCCTCCAATTTAGCTTTAATAAATCCGGCAACGAGTTTTGAAGCATAGACGGGAACGTGTAAATCTTCGAGAAAATAAGGCAGGGCGCCGAAGTGGTCTTCGTGGCCGTGAGTTATTACAACTCCTAAAACATTATTGCGCCGCTCAAACAGATAGGAGAAATCGGGGAGGACAATTTCGACGCCGGGCATATCCGAATCAGGAAAATCGATCCCACAATCAACGACGAGAATCTGCCCGTTGTATTCGTACAGGTGCATATTTTTATTTACGTCGCCCGCCCCGCCCAAAGAGAGGTAACGTAGCTCATTCGCCGGATAAGTTTTGTGTTTCTTTTCTTTAAATTGCATAACTATAACCCGCATCTATCATATCAAACTCATCTGATTCTCGTCGTCTTTTTTCTTCCCTACGACTTTCATCTCACTCTTATCCATCTTCAAAATCGCAGGGATTCGGCGGAACTCGGCCTTAAGCTGGAGCAGAACCTTTTCCGACCGAAGCGCGGCCGCCGGGTGATAAAGCGGATAAATTATTTTTCCGGACACATAAAACGGTTTGCCGTGGTCGCGGGAAATTTTGCCGTCAGGCAGAAAATGTTCGAGAGCATAACGGCCGAGGGGGATAATCATCTTCGGGCCGATGGCCTTCAGCTGCTCGATTAAAAAAGCTTTACAGGTCCGGACTTCATCCACCATCGGATTGCGGTTTTCCGGAGGCCGGCATTTAACTACGTTGCTGATCCAAACTTTTTCCCGCCGGGTTCCGATCGAACGCAGCAGCATCTCCAAAAGATCCCCCGCCCGGCCGACGAAGGGTTTGCCTTGCTGATCTTCGTTGTAGCCCGGACCCTCACCAACAAAACAAATCTGGGCGTTCGAGTCGCCGACGCCCGGAACAGCGTAGTGTCGGGTCCGGTAAAGGCGGCAAAGTTTGCAGCGAATTATTTGGCGGGCAAGCTGTTCCAGCAGTTTCTCTTTATGCATTTGGAAAAAGTTTCTTCAGCGATTCAACAAGGAGGATAGCACAGATGAAAAAAGTTAAAAAGGCAGAAAAGTGGAAAAGGTAACTTCTACAGCCTATGCAGTATCCGGTCACACTCCCCAACACCAACCTCTTGACCGTGCTCGGTCAATAAAGCTTGTTCCGTAAGACACTCTAATACGGGATAGTAGAAGTGAACGTCCGGTTCCCATTCTTTGTTAGTTAAGACCAAGTCGTAGAGATTGATTAAGGCGGTGTACTCTTGGGGAAAGAGGTGGTTGACCTTAACCGGCGAGGCTCCGTCCAATTTCCAAACATCCTTCCAGCGGAGAAGATCCCGCTCCATTTTACCGTTACCGGAAAGGGAGTACTCATGAACGATCTCCTCTTTTATATCACCGTCTAAATCCCGGATTTCGATTTTATTGCTGTTCTCGATCAGCTTTAGGATCAGCTTGAACCGCCCCTTCCCGTACGAGTAAAGATAAAAAGGATGAACCCCGGCGGTCCCGGTATTGGCGTACTGGACCAAGAAATAACTATCCCCACCGGTGCTGCTACCGCCGAGGTTGTCAAACCGAAACCAGTCAAGGTATTCTCCGGGCACGGGAAAGTAGTTGTCTCTTAGATAAGGCTTACCCTCGGGCAACCATTCGATAAAATTATTTTGATAGTCGATCAGGGCTAGTCCGGACAGGTTGGCAATAAGATTATAGACGGAGGCGACTTGCCGGTTCTCACCGAGATTGCTAGTCATTTCGATACTTAACGATTTGGCCGGATAATTTCGCAGCAAAAGGTAGCGGCGCGTATCTTCAATTCCTAAAACCTTTCGCTGTGAACGTTCTTTAAGCGCCCAGACAGTTACCGCTAACACCAACAGGGCCAGGCTTAAATAAATTATTTTCCTTCTGCCCATACCGTCTCTCCTTGACTGTCAGTTCCTTCCAGATGAACCTTCCAGGTATCAAGAGTGTAGTTTTCAGCTTGGGCGGAAGCGTTGTAATAATAGACAGCCTCACGCCAAGACAGCCACCAGCGCCGGTAAGGAGGGTTGAGCGACTCGGTTTCCGGCCCGCTGAATTGTTGAGCCTTGTGGTAGAGCCAACGGACACCCCAAAAAATACTTTCCTGCGGTGTGGTCACTTTAATCGGTAGTCGTTCCGGCGGGTAGCTATAGCTGAGATGTTTATAGACAGCTTCATTAATGAACTCGTTGGCGGCGTTTTTAAATTTCTCTTCCGGTTTCATGTGTTGGGGGGTCTTATTTCTCTCATCCCAAACCTGCATGACGTCCGGAAAAGACGGATAGCCGGTGGAGGACTTGCCGTAACCCATCCGACTCTCAATGTAGATCATGGCTTTGACCAGATCGGGATTGAGCGGATCGGGTGGCGGAAAATTTTGAGTGAGGAAGAAATTATTCCAAAAGCGAGTTGCCTGCTCAATCGCCGTATCATACTTGTTATAGCGGTTATCCTTATACTCTCTTATCTTACCCGCCGTTTCGGAAAGATCCAGTTCGACGTAGTCAACGTAGGGCATTCGGTCGGCGTAGATTTCAACGTAATGCAAACCTTGAGGTAAGTTCGTTCTAAAGCTGGCAGTTGTCTGTTTATTCAACAGCAGAGAACCGGCAAAGTACCAGAAACGGTAAAACCACTCCCGCGGTAACGATTCTTTAGGCTTCTCTTTTAGTTCCCTAAAGTTGGTTTTGACCTCGCCGTCAACCACGATTTTAAGGTCATCGCTATCCCTGTATCTTTTCTTGACGATCGCATTAACAGTTAAGGCCGCGAGCGGTATGTTATCAAGGATAAAGGCTAGCCACGGACGGCGGTCCCCATCCTCCGCCGAGCTTTTGACCCCTATTGACGCAGCTGGTCCTGGCTCCAAGGTGTAGACTTCCAAGCTTTCAAACGTGGCCGTACCGGGAGGGTTTTCCGCGGAAAGAGTTACCTGATGATCTCCGTCTTTGAGGAAAGTCAGAAAATAGGTGGTCTGGGAGAGGTTGTAGGACTTACCGCCGGAAATCGCGGCCGGCGAGTCAACGAAACGGCTGGGATTTCCCAACTTGGGATAAATCTTAGCGTCGATCTGGATGGTTAAATCTTCATCATCGGTGGCGTTCGGTCCCAGCTGTTTTTCGCCCTTGGCTCGAGCCGTGAGTTTAAGGAGGTATAAAGAGGAAGAACTAGAGAACGTAATCTTTTCGTTTCCCTTAATTGTTCTTTTATTCTTATCCGCAAAGATGAGTTCCATTTCGCCTTACTTTCGGTACCTGATTCTAGATTAAGGTACGTAGCTGAAGGTTGTCAAGATAAACTTTTAAGTGAAGCCGCACTGATTAGAAAACTCGGGTTCCTGGCCCGGGGCAGTCAGCAAGTCTGGTAGCGGACCACCTGTTTGGCAATCTGCTCGAGGAGTTTTTCTTTTTGCATTTGGAAAAAGTTTAATCAGCGATTCAAGAAGGAGAATAGCACAGCGGTAGGAAGTTAAAAAGAAGAATTAATAACCTAGTTTACTAAGGGCTAGGTGATACCAGGGTTTAGCTACCTCTTCGGCGTTTGGCGAGGTAATTCGGTTGTACATCCAATCAAATTTTTCTTTTACCTTTTCTTTACCTCTCACCGCGACCTGCTCCGTTACGAAGTGATCGACTTGGGTTTCTAAGAAGCTGACGCTGTCTGCATCTTTAAGAAGATTTTGATCGGGGTTACCACCAATCTCGTGTTTAGAAATGAGCATCGCGACTCTGGCAATTAACTCTACCGGAGCCTCAATTCCGATAAGAAAATCTGACATGATTTTCGCGCCTGTCTCTTGGTGATAAATAAGATGCCCTTTATCCTGGAAGCCTTTTTCTGACTTGTCAATTTTGTTGTAAGTCGAATCACGATAGGCCCTCTCAATATCGTGGGCATACGCCGCGATTAAAAGAGCTTCGTCCGCCTCGGGCTTAAGCTGTTTAAGCCAATAAACGGTGCGGTCAAAATGCCGCAGACCTTGCGCCTTTCCGGCTTTCTGGTGTACCTCATCAACAAAATTCCTGACTAACGGAAAATAAATCTCAACCACAACATGATTATACAATATAAATAGGTCGGAATAACGGTTAGGCACTTTATCAAATGGTTAAACCGGATTACAATTTAACTTGATGAGCAAAGGCCACCATAAAAGCAAACTGCAGATAGCAATAGATCGGGCTTGGAAATTTTACGAAGAATGGCGGGGACACGAACCAGTAACACCGGCTTTCGGAGAAAAAGTCTACGCCTCACGACTCGGCTGGGACCATATCCTTAATCCCTCGCACCGAAGGAGTAAGGCAGATAAGATTCGTCGGCTTGATGCCTTGCCTCTTGCTAAGAAACTTCTCACCGTGGCAACAACTTACCAGGAGTATCGGTACGCCGATGGATTTCACTACTACGCCTTACAAGCTGAACTGGGTGGGAAGAGGATAAAGGTTATCGTAAGTTCAAAAAAGAAAAGTGGAAGGAAATACTTCCTTTCGGTGATTATCTTAAGGTAGAGTGTCTTTCACTTTGGCGACGTGCCGTTATGAGGTCAGGGTCAAGCCCTTCACCCTACCAATGACATTCTATACTGCAACCCAGGAAGTGTCAAACAAAATCACCAACTCGGCAGAAAGTCCTTAATATTTGTGTCGTTCAGTATGAATTTTGACTCCGTCCCAGCGGATTCGACTATTTTCCGCGCGGCCTTCCGGCAGATGCCGTGAATTGTCCGGTCCAGCGTTCTGATCCCGGCGTCGTACCCCAGGGGGCGAATGATTTTCGGCCAAAGATCATCCGCAATCGTAATTTGCTCCTTGTCTAAACCCGATTCCCTTAGGCCCTTCGGCAGCAAGTAGTCGCGGCCGATAACCTTCTTCTCTTCATCGGTATAGGCCGGCATTTCGATAATTTCCAGCCGGTCAATGACCGCGGTGGAAATTCCACCGGTGTTGTTCCCGCTGCAGATAAACAGAGCTCCCGAAAGATCGAAAGGATAACCGAGAAAATAATCGGTAAAAGCGTTATTTTGTTCGGGGTCCAGTAGTTCCAACAGAACACCCATAATTGATGCTCTGCCGGCCTCTGCCACCCGGTCAATTTCATCTAAAAGAATTACCGGATTCCGAACGCCGACCCGGGCGAGGTTGCGGATAATAAGACCCGGCTCCGCTCCCGGCAGGTAACGGGGTAGGCCGCGGAGCTGCGTTACCTCCCCCATCCCTCCCATCGCAATCCGGATAAACGGCCGGGCAAGCGCTTCCGCAATTGAGGAAGCCACTGAAGTTTTTCCGATGCCGGGCAAACCGACAAAGCACAGAACCGTCGCCCCGATTTTTTTCTTTCCTCGGTTAAGATTGAGCACGGCGATGTACTCCAGCAGCCGATCTTTAATTTTTGGCATGCCGTAATGGTTCTTATCCAAAACAGCCCGGGCGTTGCTCAGATCGAGATTATCCGGCGACTCTGCCACCCACGGCAGACTGACCACCCACTCGAGATAATGCGAAACGCTTTCGTACTCCAACCCGTAGCCGCTCGCTTCCGTCATCCGGGAGAGCCGTTCCAACATCCCTTCTAAATGCAAACGCAAATCTGGAGGAATGCCGTTAACGGCAATCTTCGCTTGTAATTTTAAAATTTCCGTTTTATTTGATTTATTTTCCATCTATAGTTCCCTGTAACAACGTTCCGCTACTTACCGGCGTAACTACGAGCGCTTGGCCCCGAATTTTTCCGGAGAGCTTCCCGCCAATATCCGGACCAAAAACAGTTGTCAGCAACTGACCAAGATTATCATGACTGGCGGCAAAAAAGAAAAACTGCCCCTGGTGGGGTAATCGCCGCCACGCCTCGGAGAACGGGGTGGTCAGGGACAGGTTGAGATGTTTCTTCGCCTGAGTTTGAACCGTTAACTGCGCCAACTCGGGGGAATCAGTGACCAGCAGGTATTCTCCGATGATTAAGGGCGAGAAACCCTGCGTTTCAAGGCTATTCTTTACCTCATCCACCTTTTGCTCCACAAAACTTTTCGCTTTTATTTTTCCCAGGAAAGCGGAGCTACTCCCGGATTTGAAAAAAGCGAAATCCGGCTCGAGGTATGTCTGGGCTTCCGCCAAAGTCAGGCCGGTAATCTTTTGGAATTTTAGGCTCTGTCCTTCCGGAATAATCTTCGAAACAAAGTCAGCGAAACTCCGGCCAAAGACGGCCGAATCGGCCGTATCCGGGACGAGCTCGGCGAGGGATAATTTAGCCCAGGGCAGATCAGGAGCGGCAAAATGAAAATTTTGCAACAATACGGCATTTTCCGGCCGTCCGGACGGAAGTTTAGAAGCACGGAATGAGCCCGACCGAAACCAGTAGAAACCAGTCCCGGCGATTGAAAAGACTAAAATCAGCAGGAGAAAAAAGAAAAGCCGCCCTCTTAAACTAAAAACGGAAGTGACGGAAACTACGAGTGGTGGTGTTTTAACGGGAAAACTGTTGTCCGGAGTTTGCTCTAAGGCCAAACCACAGTGGTAACAAAAACAGGCGGTTGGAGACTCAATCGTACTTCCGCAGTGGGCGCAGATGCGGTATCGCAGCATAATGTGGAATAGAGCTTGAAATCAAAAGTCAACTAACGCCGGCGGTCGCTTCCGGGAGACCGGTAGGGCTGGTATTCTCTTTTTTTAAAAAACGGGGTTCGGTAACCGGAAGTAGAGCTTCCTGAACGCTGTCCACTTTCATGACCTCCGGCAAATTCTTCTCCGGCCGGACGCGGCTCAAGAGCTTTCTTCGAGAGATTAACACGGCCCTGCTCGTCAATCCCGACCACTTTCACCTTAACCGGATCACCAACCTTAAGATAGTCCTCCACCCGCTCAACCCGGTGGTAAGCGATCTCACTGATGTGAATTAAACCTTCCTTGCCGGGGAATATCTCGGCAAAAGCACCGAAGTCCATCAGACGGGTAACCCGGCCGTCGTAAACCTCACCAACCTTAGCCTCTTTGACAATCCCTTCAATCATCGCGCGGGCGCGGGCTGAAACCGCGTCCTCTTTTGCGGAAATGTAAACTGAGCCATCATCTTCGATATCAATTTCAGCCCCAGTCTCTTCAATAATTCGCTTGATGATCCGCCCGCCGGGACCGATAACTTCACCGATTTTCTTCGGATCAATTTTAATCACCGTGATCCGCGGGGCGTACTGCGAAAGGGTTTCGCGTGGCTTGCCGAGGATCTCCGCCATAATGTCCAAAACCTTTAACCGGGCCTGTTTTGACCGTTCGATAATATCCGCGAGCACGGGAATGGGCAGGCCGTGGTGAAGTTTAGTGTCCATCTGCAAAGCCGTCCAGCCCTCCCGGGTCCCGGTCAGTTTAAAATCGAGAAAACCGTCAAAATCTTCGACCCCGGCGATATCCGTTAAAATAATGTATTTGCTTTCGGCCGGGTCGGTGACTAAACCGATGGCAATACCGGCAACCGCCGACTTAACCGGAACACCAGCGTCCATTAGGGCTAAACTGGAACCGCAAGTGGAAGCCATTGAGGTTGAACCGTTTTGGGAAAGGATTTCACTGACCACCCGAATGACGTAAGGAAACTCATCTTTTCCGGGAACCACCGGACGCAGTGCTTTTTCCGCCAGCATTCCGTGACCGAGTTCCCGCCGTCCCGGACCCCGGAGCGGATTGGTCTCGCCGGTCGAATACGGCGGGGCGTTGTAATGATGCATATAGCGTTTCGTCTCCTCGCCCGTCATCGTCTGAATTAATTGTTCGAGGGAGCTGGAGCCTAAAGTAGCAATTGTGAGCGCTTGAGTCAGACCCCGGGTAAAAATAGCGCTGCCGTGGGTCCTAGGTAGAACACCGACCCGACCGCTGATCGGCCGGATTTCATCCAATTTCCTTCCATCCGGACGGCGGCCGTCATTGAGAATAAGGGAACGGACCAATTCTTTTTCGATCAGATCCAGAGATTCATCCATGTTCACTTTGGTGTACTTTCCCTGAAACTGTGCGTAGGTTTCGTCCTTCAGCCGCTTTTTGTAGTCAACATAGTCCAATTTATCCAAGGGGGTGGAAAGCATTTCCTTCACCCGCGTTCCGGCAAAGCTTTGGACCTCTGCGACCATATCCGCGTCGAGCTTATCGGAAACATAAACTTTTTTCTCCACCCCGACCGCGGCTGAAAAATCCCGGATAAAATCAAGCAACGGTTTGACTTGCTCCTGTCCGAACTTAAACGCCGCCAACAGTTTTTCCTCGGGAACCATTTTTGCTTCGCCCTCGGTTGCCACAACCCGGTCGCCTAAATAAGAAACAACTAAATCCAGATCAAAAGCGTTGGCCTCGGACGCGCGGGTGGAAGGCAGCAAATTAGGATTGAGGACAAATTCACCATCCTTAAGAACAACCCGAACCGTGCCTAGTGGCCCGTTCCAGGGAACGTCGGAAGCAGACAGCGCCGCCGAAGCGGCTACAAGCGCGAGAACTTCCGGGTCGCCTTCCGGATCGACGGAAAGCGCGGTTACAATAACCTGAACCTCTTCTTTATAATCTTTGGGAAATAAGGGACGGATCGCGTGATCGATTAAACGGGCGGATACGGTTGCCTCATCAGTCGGCTTTGTCTCCCGCTTAATAAAGCGGGAACTTTTAATAAAACCGCCAGCATAAAGCTTCTCTTCAAAATCAACCCGCAACGGGAAGTAATCGACCTCATTTTTAAGTTCGTTAGCAACGACAGTGGCCAGGATAACAGTTTCACCGTAAGTCGCTAAAACCGCCCGGTTGGCCTGAAAAGCAATCTCGCCCGTCTCAAGACTTAAAGGGCGGCCGGCAAATTCAATTTGTTTTTTTACAATTTTAACCATAAATTAACAGACCCGGATCTTATGGGGAAGGTAACAGGTTACTATATCAGGCCCGCTCTTATTTTTCAAGGCCGATTTTTTCCAGCAGCTTTTGGTAGCGCTGAAGATTCTTTTTGCTTAAGTAGTGGAGTAGGCGGCGACGTTCATTGATCATGCCGGTCAGTCCCCGGCGGGAGTGGTCGTCTTTCTTATGCTCCTTTAAATGACCGGCCAAGCGGTTAATACGCTCCGTCAGCAGGGCGACCTGAACTTCCGGAGAACCGGTATCCCCGTCGTGTAATTCCGCTTTCTTAATAATATTTTTTTTCGTTTCCGTCGCAAGTGACATAGGACTTTACTATTATACCTAAATGAAGGGCTTAGTGCAATTTTATAACCCGTCAGGCCGACGGCTTACTGACTTCAAGGATGTCATCGACCTTAGTCTCAGTGCGTCCGCGCAAAAGAATTCCACACTCCACGCCATTGCCGACGGCGGAAACTTTATCCTCTTTAATTTGCAGATTCTTTACCCTTGAGCTAAATACCTCGATGCCGTCGCGGAGAACGCGGACCGGATCATTAACCTTTATCCGGCCGGAAATCATCTTTGCCCCCAAAACCCGGTCTCCCGACGGCAAGGGAAATATTTTCAAAATCTGGGCCCGGCCGATTCCGGTATTTTCATCGACCTCAGCCATTTTTATCATCGCTTTCTCGATCGCCTGCGTTAACTCGTAAATTATTTCGAAACGGTATATCTCCACCTGACTTTGGCGGGCGAAGTCCGTAACTGCCGCGGGGATTTTTACGGCAAAGGCAAGAATTAAAGCGCCCGATGAGTGGGCCAGCATTACATCGGAAGTTGTCACGTCTCCGGTGTCCAGAAATAATAGGCTCAGGCGTTTCCCGGCTTCCGGCAGCTGCAATAGGCTTTCCCGGATCGCTTCCAAAACCCCTTCGGAATCAGCTCGGACAATTAAACTTAAGACCCTGGAGCCCTCAGTCGGAAGAACAATATTTGATTCCGGCTTTGCAGTCGCCGGCGCGGAAGAAAACTCCCCGACCTGGATGGGCTGACCGGCCCCGGGAACATTATTAAAACCTAGTATCTCCACCGGAATTGAAGGGTTGGCGGTCAATACTCGCTTCCCGTCCGCGTTCGTTAAGGCTTTCACTTTGCCGGCAGCGGAACCCGCAACCACTGTCTGCCCGACCCGTAAGACTCCCTGTTTCCCGATGACCAGAGCCACCGGCCCCTTTTTCGGATCGAGGCGGGATTCAATAACGATGCCGGAATATGGAGAGATCAGATCCTGTTTCAATTCCAACATGTCTGCCGTTAAGTTAATCATTTCCAGCAGAGGACCGATTCCGGCGCCACTTACTCCGGAAACTTCCAGACAGACAACGTCCCCGCCCAACCCCTCCAGGAGAACGCCTTCCTTCAACAAGTCTTCTTTCACTCTCCGAACGTCAGCCTCCGGCAAATCAGTTTTCGTTAAGACAACTATTAGCGGGAGTTGGGCTGCCCTGATCAATCCCAAGGCTTCAAGGGTCTGCGGTTTAACCCCTTCCGTAGCCGAAACAATCAGTAAAGCCAGATCAGCCGCCTGGCCGCCGCGCGAACGCATCGTGACGAAGGCCGCATGTCCCGGGGTATCAATGAAAGTTATCTGATGATTCTGGTAAGTAATCGTTGAGGCCGTTAAACGCTGGCTGATACCGCCGACCTCTTTGGCGGCCACGCTGGTCGACCGGATTTTATCCAGCAAGGTGGTTTTGCCGTGATCGACGTGGCCCATGACCGCCACGACCGGGGGCCGGAAATTTGGAGCTAGCGCAGTGGAAGAACTTCCGGAGTTACCTGAAACTGGGTTTGAGGAAGACGGTAATGGTTGCGAAGATTTTGTCATAAGCCAAGTAACCTCGAATCATCGTTACTTCTCCGTTGAATTTAAGGGCGCCACTGGATCAGACGCAATAATTTTTCCGATTTCCTCTAAACCTTTCCCGCCTATGCCTTTAATTTCCTTAATTTCCGGAAGGTTTTTCGCTTTTAGCTCGCTGAGGGAGGTAATCCCCGCTTTGGCCAGAACTCCGAGAAGACGTTTGCCTAAACCCAATGGCTCAAGGGTACTTCTGGCTACTAAAGCACCGGCTGCAGGAGCAGACCCGGCACCGTCTTTATCAGTTTTTTCAGGAACTGCCTGATATTCACCAATATCTATCTTCCAGCCGGACAATCGGGCCGCCAAACGGACATTCTGCCCCTCTTTTCCGATTGCTAAGGAGAGCTGATCCGCACCGACCTTAACTCGGGCTTCTTTTTTCTTCTTATTCAGCGACACTTCACGGATCTTGGCCGGAGAAAGAGCCGCAGCGATAAACTTTTCCGGATCCTCGTCGAAGGGAATAATGTCTATTTTCTCGCCGTTAAGTTCCCCGATTACCGTCTGAACCCTGACCCCCTTTTGACCGACGCAGGAACCGACCGGATCAACCCGGGGATCTTCGGATGAGACGGCGATTTTTGTGCGGGAACCGGCTTCCCGGGCAACGGCTTTAATCGTCACTACGCCGGAATCAAGTTCCGGAACTTCGGCCATAAAAAGCTGTTCGATAAACCGCGGGTCTGAGCGGGAAACAATCACTTCCGGGCCTCTGGCGCCTTCTCCGTCACGGATTTCCTTCAGCAGAATTTTTAGTCGTTGATTAATTTGATAATTCTCGCCGGGGATTTGTTCCCCCGGGGGCATCACCCCTTGGCAACGACCAAGGTCAAGAATCGCGTTTCCTTTTTCTAAACGAAAGATGTGGGCGCTCATTAACGAACCCATCTTTTTACGGAAATCGGAGAAAATCGCTTCCTTTTCCGCTTCCCGGAGTTTTTGCAGTAAAACCTGCTTGGCGGTTTGGGAAGCAATGCGCCCGAAGAAGGGCGGGGTCACATCCTTTTCCCCCTCAAAAATCTTCGCTTCGCCGGTTTCCTGATTTATCTCCGCGCGGACCTCTTCCTCCGCTCCCGGATTAAAGTCTTTCCGGTAAGCGGAGACCAAAGCGAGGGTAATTGTATCCAAAACCGACTGCGGAGAAATTCCTTTCTCCGCGCATACCTGATTTAGAGCTGCTGAAAATTCGCTTGTAATCGCCATTGTTTATTCCGACAAAATTAAAGGCGGAACGACTTTCCTCCGCCCACCTACTCTTAAGCCATTTTTAGCTTATCACTAAAGGAAGGGAACGTCAATAAAGGCCGTTCGATGGTCAAAAGTCAATATTGTTGAATCGGGAATTAATGGGTCCGGTTGAAGTTGATGATGGTTTTCAAAAAGTGTTATGGAATTTAACTGCCCATCC
>ERZ1292633.21-Hain-H41-02um-R1-21-length-236793-cov-9_pt1 | contig 144444 bp, 153 predicted proteins | sample MGYA00564406_ERZ1292633 | MGnify/ENA primary metagenome ERZ1292633 (study PRJEB36523, sample SAMEA6512639) | groundwater metagenome | collected 2019-01-08 | study: AquaDiva: Metagenomics assemblies of 32 groundwater samples
AAGTCGTAACAAGGCATCCGTAGCGGAAGCTGTGGATGGATCACCTCCTTTCAATGGAAACATTGATTGGTCGATGCATTTCGCAAGAAATGTAGGACGTTGTAATCACAAAGTTGTGCATTATCTGGTGCCGGTTGTTCGAAAACAGAAACGCCGACGAGGCGTTTTTGTGTTTTGACGACGAGCATTATCGATTCGTATTCTATTTTGCGAATTTTTCGCGGCATTTCTTCGCGCGTTCGATGCAGATCATCGGAGAGAGAGCGAGATCGTCGCACTAGCGAATCGTGGAGAAGATGATATTGCCGAGTTCGCGCTCGAGACCGTTTTGCGTCAATATCGCGCGATCTTTATCCGAATTTCTCGCGATGCGAGTGATGTCATCGAGTCTAGCATTCATGCGTACGACGATTTCCTGGTGCGTTATTCGTTGTTCGCTCTAAATGTCCCGAATAGTCTTTCGAAACATTTCGATGTCCATATTAAAAAGTATAACAAAAAATCCGTCGTGAGACGGACTTTTTGTGGTGCCTGGGGTCAGAATCGAACTGACGACACAGGGTTCTTCAGACCCTTGCTCTACCACTGAGCTACCCAGGCCAGTAGAAAACCGTTTAAAAACAGTTTTCTATGGTGGGTGTGGATGGATTCGAACCATCGACCTCTTCCTTATCAGAGAAGCGCTCTAACCAACTGAGCTACACACCCGAAATGTAGTGGAAAAGCGAAAGAAGTATATGTCGTTTCTTATGGGTTGGTCAAGATAACCGGCTTTACACATCCACATTCTCGCAGTATCCTTCCACCCGTTAGTTTCTGAATCGCTCAAAGCGAGTATCGGGCTATAGCGCAGTTGGTAGCGCGCCTGGTTTGGGACCAGGAGGTCGAGGGTTCGAGCCCCTCTGGCCCGACCAAAAGAGAATCCGTAAGGGTTCTTTTTTTGTTTCTTGGGGATGATAGAATCTTTGTATATGTCTGATCGAATTCGTTGCGCTTGGGCTCCGGCTGGTGACGAGCTATACGCGAAGTATCACGACGAAGAGTGGGGCGTGCCCGTGCATGACGATCGGGTGATGTTTGAGTTTCTTGTGCTTGAAAGCGCGCAGGCGGGATTGAGCTGGAAAACGGTTTTGAACAAGCGAGAGAACTATCGGCGCTTGTTTGTGGACTTCGATCCTGTAGCGATTGCGAAGTTCGATGATGATGACGTCGAACGCCTGCTCCTTGATTCCGGCATTATTCGAAATCGAGCAAAGGTAGAAGCGACGATACAAAATGCGAAGGCGTTCTTGAAAGTTCAAAATGAATTTGAATCGTTCGCTAAATATCTTTGGGGATTTGTGAACGGGGAAGTGATCGATGGGAAACGGAAGACGATTAAAGATTTGCCGTCACGATCGGAAGTATCGGATGTGCTCGCAAAAGATTTAAAGAAGCGCGGTTTTTCGTTTTTAGGATCAACGGTGTGCTACGCGCATCTTCAGGCGACTGGCCTGATCAACGATCACGTTGAGGATTGCTTTCGATATCGCGAATGTTCACGGCTTTCGTAAACGTGAAGAGGACGGGCGCGCGTGGCCCGTCCCCCGTGTCGTCGTATTACTGCCCGGCCTCGAGGATCGCAACCGCGCCTTCGTGAGCGAGGGACATCATGTCGCACCGGTCCGCGACCATGGGATGACAGCCCTTGCCCTGTTCGTGGTGCCTCTGGGCTTCGCGTTTGTGATACGCGATGGCCTCTTCGCGGCCGAGTGCTGCGAGGCTGTTTGCGGCGAGCGTTGCTGCATGAAGATTGCTTTGGCACATCTGATGTTCTCCTAGCGCTTGTCGTCAGGGTCGTAGGGTTTGTAGACGGGAGTTTCCAATGTCTTTCCTCCGGGTGTGATGGGAACCCGCTGGGGCGCTTCGGTGGAAGAAGCGCCCAAGGGGGCGGGCGAGCTCGAAGAACTCCCCCGTTCGTCGTCGTGGGTCGTTTTGGGCTAGAAGAGATCGGAGTTGCCTCCGCCGTAACCGAAGTCTGGATCGCGTCTGTCGTCCGGAGACGAGTCGCGTCGTGTGTTGCGTTGCATGTTGCCCAGATCATCCGTGGTTCGCGACGACCGCGCGGTATTGCCGAGTTCGTCGAGATGATCGATGGAGTCGGGGTGTGCGTCGTCGGTCGTGAAGACGGAGATTTGAGCGTGAGTGGCGTGTTCTGAAGTGGTGTGTCGCGAAGGTTCGTGCATCGAGGGATGCCTCCGGTGGGTGTATTTCCGATTTCTGCCGATAGAAGCCGGCTAGAGTGCTCCTTCCACCGAAGGGCTCGAGACGATTTCCATCAAAGTTATTGTGAAAATGTGGAGAGATTTCTGCGCCACGAGCGCGAAATCGTACAAATGGTGTTGGTCATAAATATCTGGAGAAAAAGAAACGACCTGTCGTTTGGACAGATCGTTCCATGGAACCGGTAAGGATTTACGCGGATTTATTTCCAATGAAACGATCGGTGGCTAAGAAGATGACGGACGTACGAAATACAAATTCCCCAGCTGTTGCCGGTGGTGCACGTCGTCGTATTCACGATGTTGGACTCGGATCGATTCATAGAAGTGATGTATCAAACATACCACAGCTTTTTGCTCCGTCAAATTTGTACGCAGAATGTTGTGTGGATAGATGAAAAATATTCATCGTGATTTGCGTAGAGTTCCACGAATGGTTTACATTGAATTTTGTATGCCAAATATTTCTGCTGAGCAACTCAAGAATTTCATTGCATCGCGATGGGATGAAAGTATTTTTTCAACGATGCAGGAGTACATCCGTATCCCGAATGTTTCGCCGGATTATGATCATGCTTGGCAAGCGAATGGCCACATGATGCGTGCAGCAACGCTGATTAGCGATTGGATTGATGCGCAGAATGTTTTTGGTTTGACGAAACGTATTGTTCAGAAGGAGGGCGAGACGCCACTGATTTTCATCGAGATCGCCGGAAAAACATCGGAGACCGTGTTGCTGTACGGCCATATCGACAAACAACCGCCACTCACAGGTTGGCGTGACGGACTAGATCCGTTTGTGCCGACGCTTCAGGGCGATCGACTCTACGGCCGTGGTGCCGCAGACGACGGCTATGCGTCGTTCTGCGCGATTACCGCAATCAAGGCGTTGCAGGAACAGGGAATCGATCATCCGCGGTGTGTGATTATTCTTGAGGCATGCGAGGAAAGCGGAAGCTACAATCTTCCCGCGTACATCGAACAGCTCGCTGATGAGATCGGCACGCCGTCGTTAATTGTTTGTCTCGATTCCGGATGCGGTGATTATGAACGGATGTGGATGACGTCTTCACTTCGTGGAGTGATTGGTGGTGTGTTGCGCGTGGAGATTCTCAAGGATGGCGTACACTCGGGTGATGCGAGCGGCATTGTGCCGTCGAGTTTTCGTATTGCGCGACAAGTCTTATCGCGCATTGAAGACATCGAATCTGGCCGCGTGTTGCTTCCGGAACTTTGGACGACGATTCCGGAAGAGCGACAAAAACAGATGCAGGATTCGGCGGTGATTCTTGGAGCCGATTGGCTCGATCGATTTCCATTTGTTCCCGGTGCCGGTCCAGTGAGCACTGATGTCGCAACAGCAATTCGCGCACATACCTGGGAGCCTGCATTATCGGTAACCGGCGCAAGCGGTTTCCCACCAAGCAACCAGGCGGGGAACGTGCTCCGGCCATTCACTGAGCTCAAGCTTTCGATGCGCCTGCCACCAGGAATCGATGCGGTTGTGGCATCGGAGGCGATGAAAAAGGTTCTTGAGGCCGATGCACCATATGGCGCGAAGATTACATTCACAGTCGAGTCCCCGGCGGCCGGATGGAGCGCGCCGGCAATTGCGCCGTGGCTTGCGTCGCTTGTTGATGACGTATCGCGAACGTACTTTGGAAATGCTCCGGCAATTATGGGCGAGGGCGGATCGATCCCGTTCATGCATATGCTCGGCAAGCGTTTCCCTGAGGCGCAGTTCGTGATTACTGGGCTTCTTGGGCCAGAATCGAACGCCCACGGACCAAACGAGTTCCTACACATTCCAGCATTCAAAAAGATTACTGCGAGCATCGCGACTATTCTTGCGAATGTTCCGGTACAATCAGTGTCATGATGGCATCGCTCCCATTTGATGAAGAACTTTGCCGCTTTTCTGAAGACGGAATTCTTGCGATCGGCGTCGATGAGGTCGGTCGTGGGTGTTTGGCTGGGCCTGTTGTTGCCGGGGCGGTGATCTTTGATTGGTCGAAGGTTGATGCGATTCGAGAACTCGCCGGTCAGTTCATTATTCGCGACAGCAAAACACTGTCTCGCGAGCGCCGCCGATCAACTGCCGCGGCGATCCGAAGTGTTGCGCTCGCGGTTGGTGTTGTCGAGATCGATTCCATCGAAATCGACGAGATTAATATTCTCCAGGCGACGCTGAAGGCGATGAAAATTGCGGTCGAAGGGTTGGGGCAGCTGGGAATCGTTCTCGTCGACGGCAATCAACGCATTCCGAATCTTTCGATCGCACAGGAAACGATCATTGATGGTGATGCGAAGATTTTCTCGATCGCCGCAGCGTCGATCGTGGCGAAAGAGTATCGCGATGCGCTGATGGAGAAGTTCGATGATGAATTTCCGGGGTACGATTTCTCATCGCACAAAGGCTACGGAACCAAGGTGCATCAAGCGGCGATTCGTTCCATCGGATTGTCGCCGATTCATCGAAAAACATTCTGGCACGGGTGATGTATACTTTGAGCAATCTATGGCAACGCGACGAGGAGCAAAAACAAAACTTCCACGGATAACGATTCTTGAAATTGGCGTCGTCCTTTCGATTTTGGCGTTCCTCACGGGTTTGATCGCGATTCTTCTTGCGGGGTAATTCAGCGTTGCTGAACTCGCACTTTTTCCGTACAGTGGCGGTCTATGGACGCCCTGCGCGACGTACTCGAAACTGCCAGCCCGCATGTTCCAAAATACACTGCTCCGCTTGGCATGGGGCGTGAGGTCATTTTGCGCATTGCGTCGAGCAAGAACGAGCCGGAATGGGTGACGGATAAGCGGATGAAGGCGCTCGATTTCCTCGTTGAAAAGCCATTGCCGAGTTTCGGTCCTGCACTGGATGGGCTCGATTTGGAATCAATTTCATACTTCGTTCAACCAGATTCAAAAGAACATCGAACATGGGACGACGTGCCGGAAGAGATTCGATCAACATTTGAGAAACTCGGTATTCCAGAATCTGAACGCAACGGTTTGGCGGGCGTTGGCGCACAGTACGATTCGGAAATCGTCTACCACAGTTTGCAGAAGGATCTCGCAGATCAAGGAGTCGTGTTTTTAAATATGGACGTTGCGGTCCGCGAACATCCCGAACTCGTGCGTGAGCATTTTATGACGAGTTGTGTGCCGGTGCACGATCATTACTTTGCGGCATTGCACGCAGCAGTGTGGAGTGGCGGAACGTTCATTTACGTTCCAAAAGGTGTGAAGGTAACAATTCCACTGCAGGCGTATTTCCGAATGAATGCAGAACGCGGTGGGCAATTTGAACATACGCTCATCATCGCCGATGAGGGGAGCGAGATCCATTACATCGAAGGCTGTTCGGCGCCGAAGTACGACTCTGCTGCGCTGCACGCGGGATGCGTCGAGATTCACGTGAAGAAGAATGCGACGGTGCGATACACGTCGATTGAGAACTGGAGCAAGAACACGTTCAACCTCAATACAAAGCGCGCATTGGTTGATGAAGATGGAACAATCGTGTGGGTGAACGGAAATATGGGAAGCGGCGTGACGATGCTGTATCCGATGTCGGTCTTGCGCGGTGCGCGAGCGAAAAGCGATTTTCTCGGAGTTGCGTTTGCGGGCCCGGGGCAGAATCAAGACACGGGGCACAAGGTTGCGTTGGTTGCACCGGAAACGTCGGCGAATGTGCGATCGAAAAGTATTGCGGTTGGTGGGGGAGTTTCGACGTATCGTGGATTGGTGAAGGCAACAAAAAGCGCGATCGGTGCATCGGCGACGATCACGTGCGACACGATGATGCTCGATGGGGAATCGCGAGCGATGACGATTCCGATTATCGACGATGCCGCTCCGGATTTCTCCGTGACACACGAGGCGACGATAGGGAAGCTCGGCGACGATCAGCTCGCATATCTCGCGACGCGTGGATTGAATCCTGAAGCCTCTCGTCGAGCAATCGTAAACGGGTTCTTCGATCCGATCGTTCAGCAATTGCCGCTCGAATACGCAGTTGAATTCCTCGAATTGGTCGGATTGGAAATGGAAGGGAGTTTATGACCGGTACTACTATTTCCGTCATTGCGAGGAGCGTAATCGCGACGCGGCAATCCAGGGGTAACCTAGATTGCTTCGCTACGCTCGCAAAGACTGAGGGAAAAATATGAACAAATTCAAAGAAAAACCTCTCTCTGAATCGCCGATCGGTGCATTGCCGACCTCGGATTTCGTTTTAGATATCGACGTGTTGTCTGGAATGAGCGTCTCCCATCGAATCGACGTCGGATTGCACTCCTCGATTTCGATTGCCGCGCGAGTCCATGCCAATGCATCGCTTTCAATTTTTGTTATCGGCGATGTCGCATCCGATTGTGTGATCGATCGTGCAATCTCAGTAATCGGCGATTCCGCGTCTATTGAGCTTTCATCGTCGATCCGCACAAAAGGAAATACGCGATGCGCTATTTCCGATGATGTCGATATTGCCGCGAATGATTCGCGATGCGTTATTGACAATCGAGTGGTGGCGCACGATGCATCTCGCGCTGTTATCCGTGAGCGAGTCGTCGTTCACCAGTCGGTAAACAGTGGAAGTATTGCGACAACAATTCGAGGAATGCTCATCGGAGAATCAGCGAGCATTCGTGCGATTCCTGAACTTGATATTGCAACGAATATGGTAAGTGCCAAGCACGCGGTAAGCATCGCTCGACCAAGCGCGCTGGCATTGGCATACTGCGCATCACGGGGAATTGATCGCGAGAATGCGATGACGATGATTGCGGACGGCCTCTTATGCCCAGCAGGGTCGATGACTGATACAAAACTATGACGAACGATATTGAAAACATCCGCGCTCAATTTCCAGGCCTTCGTCGAGACGTGGCGTATTTGGATAATGCGGCAACAACGCAAATGCATCAGTCCGCGATAAATGCGATGAATGCATATATTGTCGGAGGGCGATCGAATGTTGGTCGCGGACTGTACCCGATGGCGGAGGAAACGATGAGCCAGTACAACGCTGCGCGATTGGCGGTTGCGAACTTCGTTGGAGCCGATGGTGGACGATGCGTTTTTACGAAAAGTGTCACCGAAGGACTGAATGTGATCGCGTTCGGATTGCGAGATCGATTACAGCCGGGCGACGAGATTCTTGTTTCCGTCTTTGAACATCACGCGAATCTTTTACCGTGGCGATGTATTGCAAAGGAGCGCGGCGCGATTGTGAAAACGATGCCAATGCTCGCAGATTTTACGCTCGATCTTGAACGCGCAAAAGCGATGATGAATGATCGAACGAAGATTGTTGCGGTGACGATGATGTCGAATGTTCTTGGAGCAATGTTGCCGATCGCGGAACTCGCTCGTTGTGCACACGAGGTCGGCGCAATCATTGTCGTCGACGCTGCGCAGGCTGCTGCGCATCTTCCAATTGATGTCGTTGATCTTGGCGTCGATGCTCTCGTCTTCGGATCACACAAATGTTACGGCCCAGCGGGAATCGCGGCGATGATTCTCTCGCTCGACCTCATCGATTCGATGGAACCGATGACTGTTGGCGGTGGAATGGTGGATCGTGTTACCGCCGATGGCGCAACGTGGCGACAAGGAATCGAAAAATTCGAAGGCGGCTCCCCAAACGTAGAAGGCGCGATCGGTTTTGCCGCGGCACTTGATTCGATTTCTTTCCCCGATGAGAAGCTTCGTTCTCGTCTTGTCGCCGATCTGAAATCGATCTCGGGTGTTACGGTTTTTGATCCTCCGGGTGCAGTCGGGATTGTCTCCTTCACTGTCAACGGCATGCATCCGCACGATGTTGCCGACATGCTCGGGCAACGTGGCGTTTGTGTTCGTGCCGGGAATCATTGCGCCGCACCACTCGTGGAAAAGCTTTCTTCAACCGGAACGTTGCGTGCGAGTTTAGCGATGTATACCGATGAACGAGATATCGAAGCACTCATCAGCAACCTCAAAGAGATTGTAAAGAAGGGGAAGGTGTAACTATGCTGCTTGAATACGAAAATCTTCTCGCACTTGCGAACCGTCAGAGCCGTCGAGGATTGATGGCTGATTTTTCTACATCGGCGACTGCGGTGAACGCGTCGTGCGGTGACGAATGTACCGTGTGGCTGAAGATTGCGGACGACGAGATCGTCGATGTGTCGTTTGAAACAAAGGGTTGTGTGATTAGCCGAGCATCGGCTGCGGCGATTTCCGATGCAGTTATCGGTCCTATTGGTCAAATAGGACTTATGAATGGGAACAGCATCCGGTCGCTCCTTGGCGTTGCCGTGAGCCCGCTTCGTGAACGCTGTTTGACGACACCGTTGAAGGCACTGCAAGATGCCATTTCTAAACTATGAGTCTTGTTGTTGAGCATCTTTCAATTTCACGAAACGGGAAAGAAATTCTTTCCGATATTTCTTTTGCTTGCGCTCCTGGCGAACTTGTCGTGATTCGTGGAAAGAACGGAGCGGGGAAGAGTTCACTCTTCGTGGCATTGATGGCGTTGCCTGGTGTTGAAATCACTTCGGGGGACTTTACGATCGGAGATAGGTCCTATTTGTCCAATAAGACCTATGAAATTGCGCGGGCGGGACTTTTTCTCGCGCACCAAGAGCCGCCAGCGATCGATGGTGTCTCTCTCGGCGTTGTTGCTCGTGCTGCGCTCGAAACCATGTGCGGCATTACCGAAGTTCCGGAAGCGCAACAGCGTATCCGTGAAATACTCGCCGAACTTGGCTTGCCTGAAGACTTCGCGCATAAAACATTGCACTCTTCGATGTCTGGCGGCGAAAAGAAACGCGCTGAACTTTTTCAGCTTGTTCTCTTGAAGCCTAAATTCGCTTTGCTCGACGAAATCGACTCCGGTCTCGACTCTGCATCGTGCTCGATCGCGGCAACGGCGATCGCGAAGCTCCGATCAGAAGGTACAGGCTTCATCATTGTCACGCACTCGGATAGTTTCGCCGAGATTTTGAATCCAACGCGAGTCGTCGAGTTATAAAAACGAAAACCCGTCACGCCGACGACTTCCATCGCCAGCGGCGGATGGGTTTCGTGAATGACGGGGGCGTTACGTGCTCCGAGTTCGTTCTTCCAGGGCCGCGAGCATCTCGAGGAGCCCAGGGTGCGTGATGTTCGATCGTGTGAAAGCATTGAATTCTTCCGGGCGCGATGTGTGTCCCTGTTCTGCGTAGCAGACACCCTGCATGGCGCACTCGAGCTTATCGAGATCAGCGAGAACTCGTGCTCCCTCCGATGTTCCGTCTTCGTACTCGAGCCAGAGCGCGTAGCACTCCGCGCCGAATTCGCCATGTGGCAAGAAGATATCGCGCATCACCGCGTCTTCGAGTACACGTTTTCCGCCTTGGCCTGCTTTCGCACTTCGGGTGGAAATGTGGCAGTTACGGCGTCCCCAGTGATGCATTCCGCGACGTCGTGTACGAGTGCCATCGTTACCATTTTTTTGACGTCGAGCCTCAGCTTCGAAGCGATGACGAAGGCGAACATCGCGAGGGACCAGCTGTGGTCTGCGACGCTCTCCGCTTCCGGGACCGTGCGTGCCTGGAACGTGTCGCCCGGTCCGGGTTTTTTGTTCCAGCCAGTTCGTGCGGTTCGCTTGAGCCCCTCGAGGCGCATCATGAGTGCGAGAATTTCGACCATAGGCACAGCCCTCTACCCCGAAATCTACCAGCTCTTAGCACTCTTCACAAGAGACTGCTAAGTTGGTACTATTGTTTTACTATGTCTGACATCCAATCCAACTACCTCATCCCATCGGTGATCGAGAAAACGAGTTATGGCGAGCGGTCGTACGATATTTATTCGCGATTGCTGAAAGATCGGATTGTGTTCCTTGGAACCGAGATTGACGACGGCGTGGCAAACGCGGTGATCGCCCAACTTTTGTTCTTGGAAAGCCAGGATAAAGAGAAGGAGATTACGCTCTACATCAATTCTCCAGGAGGATCGGTAACAGCCGGATTGGCGATTTACGACACCATGCAATATATCCAGCCAAAGGTGTCCACGATTTGTATTGGGATGGCGGCGAGCATGGGCGCCGTGCTATTGGCCGCTGGAGCCCCTGGGAAGCGTTTTGCGCTCCCAAATGCTGAAGTGATGATTCATCAGGTGCTTGGTGGCGTGAAGGGCCAGGCAACGGATATTAAGATCCATGCCGACCGTATTTTGGCTGTTCGAGACAGTTTGAACGAAATCCTGTCAAAACACACCGGAAAACCAATGAAAATTGTGGCGAATGACACCGAGCGCGACAACTTCATGACCGCGAAAGAGGCCCAGAAATATGGGCTTATTGACAAAGTGATCGCGTAAAAGGTACAACGTGACTTCCTCCTACACTTTCTCCTGCGGTCACGACAAGCATGGGGATACAAGATTTTTGAGCACTTTGGCTTCGGCTGAACTGTTTCAATACTTTTATCTTCTTGACCGCAGAATAAAGGGTGGGAGGTTTTTATTTGGGCAATTTTGGGCTTGCAGTATCGAAAATTTTTTCAACGTACGATGAGTACGTCTCAAAAGTTTTTCTCACTGCGCACCCAAACTTGCCGCAAATAAAAACCTCCCACAATCGTAGTTAGGGCGTTCGATTTCGGTTCAAATCAAAAACCCTCCGATTCCCTAGTAGTTTCGGAAGGTTTTTTGTTTGCTGTGTGGCTTAGCGGAGGTCGATGAGGTGTATCTCGGTTGGGCTGAAGGAACCATGGATCTCACTGTCTACGCCGTGGGCGAAGAGCAGCCATTTGCCGTCGGTGCTGACCGTGATCGAAGCATCGCGACCGATATCGATTCCTTGTGGAGCATCGAAGATTTTCTTCTCGCCAACATATAGATCTGAGCAGAACATCGGCGCGCCGTTCCAAAGATCAACTCTCTGATCGGGGGTCATTGGCGGATCGGTCTGTAATGCGTCTGTTGGGAAGTAGTGGCACCAGATGTTCACAATACTCGTCGACGAAGAGAAGCTCACGGTGTCTTCGATCCTTGATGTTATGTTGTACGAATCGACGGATGCAATATTCGATATCGTAAAGACATGGTTGGGATACTGTTGGATTTCGAATGTACCACCAAGATCGGGATTGGAGAGGTGGTAGCTGAAGACGTTTTGAGATATGCGATTGAGGTATTTTGCCATTCCGTATAGCGGTCCAAGTTCCTGACGCTCGACCCGTTCGGAAATTGAAATATTCGGGAGATCAGACCATGAGACGGAGAGTGTGCTTACCGTTGGCGGGAATGCAATGAGCGTGATGGTGTATACCGTTACTGCAAGCCAAGCCCATGGGAATGGTGTTGCGATCTTTTTCGCGCGGTCTCGGATCGCGAGTCCGACGAAGTACGCGCCAATCATTGCCACACCGCAGAAAATAATGCCCGTAATCCAGACAGTTGTCACTGGAGGGATGATGTCTGAAAGGGTATTTGAGACGGTGAAGAGCCGATCAATGATCCATCGGAGCTCCGGAAGCCATCGAAGCTGTTGAATGGTTGGGTTATGTTGTGCGATCGTTGAAAGGATGACGAAGACGGTGAAGATAATGGCGCTAACATTGAGCGGCGTGGATGATACCTTTCGTTCCGGATGTTTTTTCATGCTTTTTTCGATCGCGGCTTTTTTGAGGAGATATCGTGTAGCGATGATCCCTGCGGTGATATTGATCAAACCAGCAAGGATGCTCGTGATGAGAAGATATGGTTTGTCGCTTGCACCGACGGTTGCATCGAACGCGGTAACGACTGAATAGACGAACGGAATGGTGATGATGAGGAAGGGGACTCCCGTCGCAATCGCGGTGATGGTTCGTGCCATTCGTCCACTTTCGATATGTCGGAAGATTGGTGCTAATGCATGAATGTACAGCGCGAGAAGAATCGCATACACCGGAACCGATACAGGTGTTGCGATGATAAAAAATATCGTTGCAACAAACACAATCGGAGACGCGAGGAGTCCGACGCCGATAGCGTGGAGAACGAACGCTTGTGGCGATGTATATGTCATAGCGTGGCGGAATTCTTGGAGAATAAGTTTTGGTGAACCCAGATCGGCAAGCGCCTGTTCTTCTGCGATGGTTTCGGATTTCCCTTCGAGCGCACCAAAGTACACGGCATCTTCAAGGTGCGCGGAAAGTTCTTCTTGGAGGCGGAGCCCCCACACGTCGGCCGGAAGCTCTTCGGTTAAGACGTCGAAGAACGCGGTACGTTGGTTCATACGGCAAGATCGAGTGCGGTTGAGAGGCCTTGAACAAAGGCTCCAAGCTCGGCACGTCGATCCTTCAGTGCAGCTGCCCCAGGCTTTGTGATGCTGTAGTAGCGACGCTTTTTTCCGGTTGGCGACGACTTTTCCGTGCTTTCAACGAATCCGCGCGCCTCAAGACGATAGAGTAGGGGATACAGCGTACCCTCTTGGAATTCGAAGACGTTGTTGCTGCTTTCTGCAATCGATCGGACGAGCTCGTATCCATACGATTCCCCGTTCTTGGCGAGAATCTGAAGCACGAGCAGCTCTGCGGTCCCTTTAAGGAGTTCTGATGAGAATTTCATAATGAGACGTTATGCATGACGTTACATACTTTGTATCACATAGTATTGAAGAGGTCAAATCCGGACCGGCAGAATCGTGGATTTACGCGATTAGGGTAGAATGTTGGTATATGACCGACGAGGATCGAATAGCACGGCAGGAGAGTGTCGAGGGGAACGACCTTCCGGATGCTGCAATTGCTGAAGTTTTTGATGCGTACGAACGAGTGATTCCTTTGCCGAAAGCTCCTGGGGTAAAGCCCTGGATATTGTGTGTTGTGGGACTCGTGGGCGCCGGAAAGACTACAGTGGTGAAGCCGGTGAGCGAGCGTCTTGGCCTGGCGCGAGTTTCAAGTGATGAGTTGCGTGTTCTTCTTCGTGATCGCGGCTACAATTTTTTGAGAACGCGCGAATTGGCAAAGATGCTCATCGAGAAATATCTCCGGCAAGGATTCGGTGTTTCTATCGACGCAGACAATGTCGATCCAGAACATCAGGCGATTTTGCAGAAGGCTGCCGACGCTGCTCAGATTCCCATTATTCGCATCCATATCAATCCGCCCGAGGCATTCATTCTTGATAAGCTACAAAATCGCATTCAATACGTGCCATCGGGAATTTTGGAGAACGCCGACGCTGCCATCGCGAACTATTTCCGTCGAAAACCTTTGCATGAGAAATATCTTTCGCTCATCACATTCGATTGGGTTTTTGATACCTCAAAAGATAATCTTGCTCGGCAGATCGACGATTTCGTGACCGCGATGCACGGTCGGGGATTCTAAAACCTAAGATTCAAGACCTGATCCCTTCTGTTACTGCGAAATGACTTCGTCTGTTGGTGCGGTCGTGCTCGTGGCCTTGCCAACAAGGCAGGTTTCCGGAAGTGCGCGGTAGGTTGAGAGGTATGGGGTAACTTTGGTGGTGCCGTCGGCGTAGAGGACGGTGTAATCAAACGTGGCAACGGCTCCGGGGAAACCGTTTTGGCATTGTTCAACGCCTGGCGCAAGCGTGTCGGTTTCTTTGACCACTTTGGCTCCCATTGAGGTCCGCGAAAGAACGGTTGGCGGGTTGTAGCTTCCGGACCGGCCGTCTTTTGTGCCCCAGAACGTAAAGGTTACTGCGTTCAGTTCATCGTCGAATGATGTCACGAGGAGTGTGTACGTTGGCATGTCATTTTTGAACTTAAAGTCTGGTGCAGGGTCGTACAGCGTTGCGTCGGTTCCTGGATTGTCGTTGGTTACATCGTTGTAATAAGAAATAGCGAGGGAGTGGTTTCGTCGCTCCACCACCTCGAGCCCTGCATGCATCACGGCACGGAATGCCGTGGTGCCAAGCTGACAGAGCCCGCCGCCGACCTCCGGTTTAATCTCGTCGCCTTTAATAACGAGTTCGGAGAAATAGCCATCGTCAAGCGTAAAAGGACGAAGGTGCTCAAGCAGGGAGACGGTTTCGCCTGGGGCGATAAGAATGCCGTTGAGCTTTTCTGCTCCGTGCTTAATGTTTGCCTTTCGATTGGCGGTTGGGTGGGAGAATGTTGTGGTGGCCTCTCCAACAATCTCGCTAATACCAAGTCCGTTCGCGTCTTCCGTGCTGATACTTGGCATTTCTGTTCGTGTCGCGATGACGATCGGCGCATCGTCGGATGTCGCGGTTCCAAGTGCGGCTTCGAATGCCGCAAAAAATGCGTCGTCGTCCACAACGGTTCCATTTTTGCTTCCTTGGAATTCGTTTACCTTTCCGCCATCCAGGGTGAATCGAGCATTCTGCGCGCTGATGTCGATGGTTTCGTGAAGTTCAGTGAGGAAATCCACCATTTTTTCCGGCTCAAGGCCAATCACCAGTCCTTGGTCCATGTCTTCGGTTGGGAAAATCCAGTCGGCGATAGTGCGCGTACTGACAGTCCACGTTTGTGGTTCGCCGCTCGCGTCGGTTCCGGCGATGGTGTATGGCGCCGCGGTGATTGCTGCAGAGGCAAGAGGGATGAGCGACGTTGCGTCCGATGCGGTCATGTATGGCGTGACCGGCATGGTGGCGACTGAGACAGGTTTGAGCGCAAGATCTTTTGCATCGGCAGCGATGCTCGTCATTGTGGATCCAAAGTTGAGCGTTTGGCCATTGGTTCCTTCGGTGACGGTGATGACAGGATCCTTGCCACGGGGGAGTGATACGTCAAAATCGGTGGCCGTGGCCTGGGTTTGCGCATCTGGGAATGCGGCGGCGATTGCTTCTTTCAGCCGATCTTCATTAACGATGACCGTTGCTGCAAACGACTTCTGACCGAAGAGTTGGAAGTACAGCGTCAGGATGCTGTCGATGGCCGGGTTACTGTTGTGGCCAACGGTAAGCGCCTCTTGTGCGGCAGCGCTCGGATCCCAATCTACGAGATTGTACGCGACGTCGCTACCGTTTGAGCTAAAGAGATCGATGGTTTTTGTATCGTCACCAACCACGACGGGAAGGCCGGAGCTAATCATGGCATCGTATGCTTTCTGGAGCGTTGATGTTGCGGCCAGTGCGTCCATGCCGGAAAGATTGATACCGGCTACAAAAATATTTTGTGCCACGCGACCTTTGTATGCGGCATGGGCATTCATGGCGAACATCGTCGTGGTAAAAAGCCCCGCAAGGAGGATGGTCAGGGCGATCAGGAGGGCTGCATGGACCTTTTTCATACGGACAGTTCGTTGCGGACTGGGAGATGAACGTCTCCGCGAGCTTTATTGAGGGTAATGGTGAGAATGCCGTTCTTGAGGCTTGCATCGGCGTCGTCTGGTGTAATACGGCAGGGAAGGATGATGGATCGTGAGAATGCGCCCCAGAAACATTCTTCGTAATGTACCGTGGCATTCAGGGGGAGTTTCGCGATGGACCGTTCGCCACGTATCGTGACCATGTCTTCGTTGATGGTGATATGCAGGTCGTCCTCTGACACTCCAGCGATCGCGGATCGGATGATGACACGATCTGGTGTTTCGATGACATCTACCGCCAATTGACCCTCAGTTCGTGCGAAATCAAATTCATCACCGACGCTTGTCGTATCGCGCTTCTTCGAAAACATATTGCTTGTATTGTACGGTATTTTTTTCTTCACGTCTCTTCATTGTTATGTGGATTGTTTGAAAGGTGATTTTGTGGTGAAATAGGCCTATGAAATTTCTTCCCCGATGGATTGCGTCGGTGCTGACAATAGGCGTCGTTCTCACGCTTTCGTTTTGCGGCGCGATGGCGGCGACTGCAGCATCCTCCATGGCGACGCATGACGTGACGATAACTGACGCGATGCATTGTTCTACCGATTCATGTCCGACATCTCCGGTGCCTTGTGTTACACAGTGTCTCCAAAAGCTTGATAGCGCACAGCAGCGAGCGCTTGTTGAGATCGTTGTCATTTTTAGCTTTCCAATTATTGCTTTGGTATTTTTTCGTCAATCTCGATCTCCTGAGTGGGTACAGACATTTTCGGCACCACCATGGCGGAGTCATCGGCTTTTTTCATTTCGAGAGTAAGACGGTTAATCGACCTCGCCAGGCTCGGTCTTGGTGAAGACAGTTATCCAGTGTTTTTGATGAACGTTTAACCGCTTTAACCGAGGGGTGATCCCCGATTAACCTTTTAGTATGCCAAATATTTTTCACTTTGCTGTTGCGGGGACACATTGTGCGAGTTGCGAGATTGTGATTGAGCGTGAGCTGAAGAAGCTTCCAGGCGTAGTGAAGGTTCACGCGTCGGCTGGTGCGAATACGGTTGATGTGACGATGCAGGACGGGAAGTCGATCTCCGCTGATGAATGCACGAAGGTTCTGAAGCAGCACGGGTACACGTTCTCGGCATCGTCGACCTCAGCGAGGCCTTTTACGTGGGACCGAACGATTCTTGCAGCTGTAGCGATCGGCGTCATTTACTACCTTTTTACATCTACAGGAATCCTGAACTACGCTCCGGAAGAAGCAACGGGGAAGGGCTTGATCGCCGTGCTGCTCGTTGGCATTGTCGCGTCGTTCTCGTCGTGTACTGCGGTCGTTAGTGGATTTCTCGTCGCACTTTCATCAAAGGCTGCACAATCGAACGCTGCGCAGTCGTTTGTGACGAAGATGCGGCCACACTTCGCATTCAATATCGGTCGCATTGTCGGATTTGCTGGGTTTGGTGCATTGGTCGGTGCAATCGGAAGCCAGCTCGCACTGTCATCCACAATGAATGGCGTATTGATTGTTGCAATCGCACTCCTGATGATCGGCATCGGAGTGGATCTCTTGAATGTTCTTCCCGCGGGACTCGCGATTCGTCCACCAAAGTTCTTATCTCATCGTATTCACGCGATTGTTGAGAGCAGGAGCCCATTCGCTCCAGCGATTCTTGGTGCGCTGACGTTTTTCTTGCCGTGCGGCTTTACGCAATCGATGCAGCTGTATGCATTATCGACCGGATCACCGATGCAAGCGGCACTGATTATGACCACGTTCGCTATTGGAACCCTTCCGGCATTGATCGGCTTTGGTGCAGCCACGTCGGCGTTCCGAGGAAAAGCGCTTGAACGTTTAACATTTAGTGTTGGCGCATTCGTTGTTGCGCTTGGTATTGCGAATGTTGGAAACGGCGCAACGCTTCTCGGGTGGCAGGGATTTTCGTTCGCAAGTTCAGCAACGACCGTTGCTGCTCCGGTGCTTATTGATGGAAAGCAACTTGTCATGATGGAGGCGTCGGCGTTTGGATACAATCCTGACGTCATTACCGTTCGGAAGGGATATCCTGTGGATTGGGAGATTTATGGCGGGAAGAATCTTGGCTGTGCGAGCTCGTTGATCCTTAACGCATTTGGTGTACAATCGACTATTCGTCCAGGCGAAAACACTGTCGCATTTACGCCAACAAAGGTGGGCACGTTCCCGTTTAGTTGTTCGATGGGAATGGTGCGCGGCACGATGGTCGTAATAGAATAATATGAAATCTACTTTTCCAGTTTCTGGCATGCACTGTGCTTCCTGTGCGGTCAGTATTGCTGGTTCGCTGAAAGAGGTTCCTGGAGTAACTGATGCTGGAGTGAACTTTGCAACAGGGAAGGCGACGGTGGAGTACGACGAGGCAAAAGCGACGATGGCGCATTTACATAGGGCTGTTGCTGACGCTGGGTATTCGGTGCCGATGCAGAGTCATGAGGGAATGGGCCAGGATTCCATGAACATGGAACACGAACACGGCGGCGTTCTCGCTGTCGCGCGTCGTCGGGCGCTTTGGGCGTCGGCGCTTGCTGTGCCGGTATTGATTCTTGCGATGATGGGTTCTTCAATTTCGTTTGCGCCGGACGTCGAAGCAGTGTTCGCAACGGTCGTTGTTCTGGTTTTTGGTGCATCGTTTCATGTAACGACGCTGAAGCTTTTGAAACGTGGTCGTGCGAACATGGATACATTGGTGTCGCTTGGAACGATTGCTGCCCTTGGTTTGAGCTGGTTTGAATTGTTCCGTGGTGGTGACTTGTACTTTGAGGCAGCTGCAGTGATTACTGCTTTCATTTTGCTTGGTCGTTGGGCAGAAGCAAAGAGCCGCGGCCGGGCAAGTGAGGCGATGACGAAGCTGTTGTCGCTCGCGCCAAAGACGGCGCGCCGCGTGGTTGGCGATGGCGTTGAAGAAGTCGCGATTGATACGTTAAAGATTGGTGATGTTGTGGTGGTCAAGCCTGGAGAAAAAATTCCACTGGATGGCAAAATCATTCAAGGCTCAACAACGGTTGATGAGTCGATGGTAACGGGGGAGAGCGTTCCGGCACGTCGAGTGGAAGGCGATGAGGTGATTGGCGGAACAGTGAATATTGACGGTGCATTGCGAGTTTCGATCACGAAAACGATGGATCAGTCTCTCCTCGCGCAGATTGTGAAGATGGTCGAGGACGCACAGACAAAGAAAGCGCCAATTGAGAAACTCGCCGATCGGATCTCCGGTGTTTTTGTGCCGATCGTCATTGTGCTGGCAGTTCTCGCGCTTGTTGGCATGATCGTTTCTGGTGCATCGATCGACGCCGCGGTGATTTGTGCGGTCTCAATTCTCGTCATCGCTTGTCCTTGCGCGCTTGGTCTCGCGACCCCGATAGCCGTATTGGTCGGAACTGGTGCCGGAGCTGAACGCGGAGTGCTTGTGAAAGACGGAACGGCACTTGAGCATGCTTCGAGAGTTACTCGAGTGTTCTTCGACAAAACAGGGACGCTGACTGAGGGAAAGCCGGTCGTAACCGACGTGCTTCCGTTTGGATTAGCGACGAAGGACGACGTGCTTACAAAAGCTGCTGACCTTGAATCGCTTTCGGAACATCCATTGGCCGCAGCGATCGTTCTCGCGGTCGGAGATAAGACTAATAGGACCAATCCGACCAATGTTCTCGTTACCCCAGGAGAAGGCATCTTCGGATCCGTCGATGGAATGGACGTTGCCGTCGGCACAGAGTCGTTCTTGCGCGGTCGAGGAATGACGTTGTCCGACCTGGCATCGGCATTCGCACTCCGATCGGAAGGGAAGACCGTGGTGTTTGTTGGTACGAACAAAGAGTGTATCGGTGCCATTGCGCTTCGTGATGAGCCGCGCGAAGGTGCAGTCGAGGCGATTGCTGATCTGAAGAAGATGGGGATTTCCGCGACGATGGTCACCGGCGACCATGCAGATGCGGCGAAGGCGATTGCGAAGCGTGTGGGAATTGATGACGTTGTTGCCGAGGTAAAGCCGGGGGAGAAGCGGAATGTGGTGATGAAAGCACAGGAAAAGGGGGAAGTAGTGGCGTTTGTAGGGGATGGAATTAACGATGCTCCGGCACTTTCTCAGGCAGATTTGGGGATTGCGATGGGTTCTGGGACGGATATTGCCATCGAGGCTGGTCATGTGGTCGTTCTCTCCGGCGGTCCAACGGCGGTTGTGGATGCTTTGCGGTTAACTCGGGCAACGTATCAGATTATCCGTCAAAACCTTTTTTGGGCGTTTGCGTACAACATTATCGGGATTCCCCTTGCAATGCTTGGGTTTTTGACGCCAATGCTCGCTGGAGGGGCCATGGCGTTCTCCTCGGTTTCCGTGGTCTTGAACGCCCTTCGCTTGAGGAAGTATGGAAAGAAGGTTGCATGAAAAGTGGATTTGTGCTATAGTATCGTCGCTAAGCATCCGTGACGTCATTACTTCTCCGTGAGGAGCAGGGAACGGCACTGGAGAAGTAACTAAGCCATTATGGCAGACAACGCACGCGTTTTCGTAGGCGGCATCCCGTATGCAGCTACCGAAGATGAACTCAAGGCACTTTTCAGCGCAGCAGGTACAGTGGTTTCCGTTTTCCTCCCAATCGAGAAGGAAACTGGCCGCAAGCGTGGATTCGGCTTCGTCGAATTCAATACACCTGAAGAGCAGGAAAATGCAGTGAAGATGTTCGACCAGACCGATTTCGGTGGTCGCACGATCTCCGTTTCCCAGGCTCGCCCACGCGATTAATTCGCAAGGCGAACTGGTGCGGAATCCAAAAATCTCCCGCGAGGGAGATTTTTGTTATACTCACGATATGGAAAAATCTTTTGGGCATCAAAACATCGCGAAGTGGTTCTTTCTCCTGCTGTTCGCTGGGGTTGGTTTTCTCTTTTGGAAAGTATTAGAGCCTTTTGTTCTCGTTCTGATGACAGCGGCGATTGTGGCGATTATCGTTACGCCAGTGGAGCGTCATGTGCGCCAGTGGGTAGGACATCCAAGGATTTCCGCACTCATTATGCTGGTACTGGTGCTCGCGATTGTTGTTATTCCTCTTGCGACGATTGCGCTTCTTGCAGCAAACCAGGCGGTGCAGATCATTCAAGATACGGTTGCGAATCCGGTGTGGGTGCAGTCGTTTGACATTTCTTCTTTGCCACTCATTCAGGCGCTTCCGAATGTATTAGTGGCACAGATTGCCGCAATTGATCTTGCAGAGGTTTTGCGAGGCGTTGCGACGTGGATTGTGAAGAACATTGGAACAATTTTCGCGAGCTCTGCGGATATTATTTTCCAAACGTTCATCTTCTTCGTTGCGCTGTACTTTTTCCTGGTGGATCGTGAAAAGATTCACGCGGAGTTGTTGGCGCTAAGTCCTCTGAAGAACACCATCGATGAAAGTATTGCGAAACGGATGGTGATGACGGTACGTGGTGTGGTGTTTGGTTCGCTGATTATTGCGGTGATTCAAGGGTTTATTGCTGCGATTGGGCTCACAATCTTCGGTGTTCCTGGTCCGTTAATTTGGGCTGGACTTGTGGTGATTGCGGCACAGGTACCAATGCTTGGAACGTCGGTGATTATGTTGCCCGCTGTTGGTTATCTTGCACTTTCTGGACAGACTCCGCAGGCCATTGGTCTCCTGATTTGGTCGATGCTCGCGGTTGGTCTGGTTGATAATCTTCTTCAGCCGCTTGTTGTCGGGAGCAGAACGCGCATGCACGCACTTCTCATCCTGCTTTCCATGCTCGGAGGATTGAGCGCGTTTGGTCCAATCGGATTTATTTTCGGCCCGACAATTCTTGCCGCCTTCCTGGTGCTTCTCGAGCTCTACAAATCCGGAATTCTTGAAAAGACTCGCGTGTGACAACGGAAATAGTGATTTTTGGCGTTGGAATGATGGTTGCGGTGATCGTTTTGCTTTGGTTCCTTATCTGGCATTTCGTTACAAAATACAGTAAGCAATTTCAACCTGTTTCTTCGTTGCAAATGAGCAAGAAGCAGATTCGTATGAGGCAGTTGAATACGGAAGTTCTTTTGACGGAGGAGGAAAAGCAGGCAATGAAAAAGCGAATGTGGCGGGTTGGAGCGATTGCTGGTGGTATTATTCTTCTTCTCATCAGCATCGCGGCTTGGGATTATTGGCGGTTTGTAGTGAGTGGTGAATCTGTGCAAGCAACGATCACGAGCGTGAGTAAACATCGATCATCCGGCAGACGTCATCGAACAACTTACACATATACGCTTCGCGCGGATATGGACGGTGTAGTCGTTTCGGATTTGTATAGTGCAGGAAGCTATGGCAGCTATACGGTCGGAGAAACGATAGACGCGTACGCGAATACATTCGGGACGCATACCGATCTTGCGATTGCGAACATCGTTCGAGCTGAGCCTCTTACTGCTGGGGGCATGGCCGCCGTGGCAGTTGTCATTGTTGGTGTTGGGCTATTTGGACAGGAAAAATGCATTCGAACCGGTCGGGCTCGTATCGCCAACCTTCCCGCACGATTCCGTACAGCGCGACTTGCAGGTTTGCCGACAGCTTCAGGATCATCGACTACTTCATCAGTCTCGGCTACTCCTGCGCTCACGACGCCAGACGGATTGCCGATGTATAATATCGGCGGTACTCGCGAGCTCCCAAAAGATGATTTTCCTAAAGATTCTTGAGTGAACGATGTAACTCGAATGAAAGTAGACATCTTGATGACCACCGAACAGATTGTACAAATATCCTTTGCCGGTGTCGGTGGTGCGGCTCCGCTCTGAGCCCAAAGCTGGTTTCAGGAGATTGGAGAACTTCAGTTGTTTTGACGAAATGAGCATTTTTGGTACACTACTCCCGTTCAAAAGACGGCTCCATCGTCTAATGGTTAGGACACGGGCTTTTCAAGCCTGTAACCGGGGTTCGACTCCCCGTGGAGTCACCAAATGCGACTCACCCACAAGGTGAGCCGTTTTTGTTTGTAAGATAAGCGCTTTTTTGGCGGTTCCAAATTGTCCGTCTGCGAATGGCAAACCTTCGGGAAAAAGTAAGCTTTGGAACCGTAATTTATGGGTGAGTGAAAACGCTTCCCACGCAACGCGAGGGTTACGCATGATGTTGATACCGTACTCGACAACATGTCCGATTTCATCGGACGTGCGCGGGATTAGCACGAGCTCTTGCTCGCACTCGGTTATGGCCTTTTTCGTCTTTGCAACGAGGTCGCGGGTGGTATCATCGTCGAGTACTTGCGCGAAGTTTTTACGAGCAAAATGCTCCTGCTCACCTTTCAAAGAGAGGATTTGTTTCTCCAACTCCTGCCGCCGTTTTTCATTTGCCGTTCCCGCCGCCTTCCAATTTTCCTCAATCGCAATGCGCAGAAGAACAGCAAGCCCTTCGTCCATACACGACTGCTCCAAAATTGTCATAAATGCTTTTTCAATTTCCGCTTTCGCCACGTTTGACTTCGGGCAGATGTTGCAGCGATAAAATGGGTAGCGCTGCCCGCTCCGTCCTTTTGATAGCGACGCGGTAAACCGATGGCCCTTCGGACAGGTAGCGAATCGTCGCAAAGGAAAATCAGCTCGTTGTTTTTGGTACTTCGGTGCGCATTTGTTCTGGCGAGCGAGTATCGCCTGCACGCGATCAAACAATTCTTCGCTCACAATTGGCTCAAACGTCCCTTTTACGGGTTTACCGTACTCCTTTGCGAACGCCCGAATGTAACCCTTGTATACGGGATTATGTAGGATTTTGTTCCAGTATTTTATGCAAACAGATTTGCCGTTCAACCTCGTAAAGCCCTCTCCTGTGAGTACTGCGAGCGCTTCCGTTTGCGTATAGCCGTGCTCGACGAGCTCGAACCCGTGACGGATATGTCCTGCGTAGGGCTCATGTGGTGCGACAGTCGCCTTATTGAGTACACGCACCCGTATGAATCCAAGCGTCGGCCTCGAAATATACCTACCTTCTCCAACGGCACTGACCATGCCATTACGCGATTTCAGTGCACGCAATTCATTATCGAGCTGCGCCATGCCAACGTACATGTTCTCAAAAAATCTTCCTTCTGGTGTGTCATCAGTGGGTTGGGTTACAGAAACACAGCGGACGCCCAATCGCTTGAAAAAAGCTCGCAGAACATGGAAATCGGCGCTGTCACGCGTGAAGCGCGAAAAGTCGTAGAAATATACGGTAGAAACCTCGTGCTTATGCGCCTCAACGTACTGCATCATCTTTCGAAGCTCGGTGCGGTCGATGGTTTTTGCGCTCTCACCACGATCAATAAAAATACTTTCAGGAAGTACGGTTTCTCCCGCCGTAGTTGCTAATTTGCGACCCTCTTTTTCTTGAAAATCCAAACTCGTCCCTTTCTCGGCCTGACGAACGGTTGAGACGCGGTTATAGAGGACGGCAATTGGCATAGCTGTTTTGCGAAACGAACTTATTATATCGTTCTGCGGCCATTACGAAGCTCCCGCAACTCACGCATAGCGCGGAGCATACGGTTCTCCACGTTCGTCTCGTATCGTGCGTAGATGCCGTACAGGCGTTCCATTGCCTCCGCTCCTACCTTTGGGGTGTATCCCGCACGTTCGACGACTTCCTCGCTCCACACCAACTCCTCGAATCCTGAAAAACCCTCCTTTGTTTTCGTGACGACAACACGGGGATCGAGGACGGACTGCACGAACTCACGCTCCGCCTTGGTGATGCGATTGAGTTTCACATAATGCACAGCGATGCGTTCGAGTAGGATGCTTTCCAGTGCGTTTTGTGGGGAGAACTCGACCCGAAGCTCGGTGAGTACGCCGAGCTCCGCATCCTTCTCATATTCGGTAAGTGTATCGCGCAACATGCCGTGTGTCGTCGCGTTATAGCGCGTCGCGGCCTTGCCTTCATCGGTTTGCGGGCCTCCGCCGTGCGTGGCCTGTTGTTTGTTATTGTCCATATACTTCAATGAAAAGTTTTGCGAAGCGGTTCACCTCGGCGGTGATGTTGTCGCGCGTATCCTCGTCTCTAATTTCCAAACGGTCGAACTCCTTACGGAGTTTGGCCTTCAAGGCCTCGTGCTCGACCATATCCAAATGCGGCGACTGTGCGCCACATTCGGTTCAAGGAGCTCTCGATGCCGAATGACAAAAGTTGTTTATTTATTATGGCTGCACACGTCGAGGATCTCTCGATCACGCATAGCCATACTGCCTTACGCTTTCTGTACTATCTCGCTCTCACACGTCACCATTTTTCCGCCCTGTACGAATATCGTAACCTTTTGATAATCGTGCGCCTTGATCGCATCGGTGATGTCTTTGGGGGACAGATCGCCGCGCTCTCGCTTCGTTCCTCGAAACGTAGTCACGTTGCCGTTCTTCAAGGCCACTTCTATCTTCTCGAAGTCACCAGAACGCATTACTTCAAGCACGTCTTTTTCTTCCTTACTCACGCTTCCTCCGCCAAGGAGCACTTCGCTGCACACTTTGAACATTGGGCCGTAGTCGATGGAACCCTTCGTTCCGAGTTTGCCAAGGAGCTCGTTGACGAACTCGTGCAAGTTGATGCAAGTGAATGATTTTCCGCCCATGCCGCCGTAAAGGTTGATGGACACGGGATCGTAAAAATCCGCGCCAAGGTCTGGGGAGTATTTCAGGATGATGGGGATGCCGAGGAATGCATAGCCGATTGCCTTTGCCGACAATCCCCTCGGCTCGGCAACAATGCCGCCCATTCGTGGGATACCTTCGTCCTTTTCTCCTTTGAAAAATGCTTTGTAAAGCGGGAGAAGCTGTTTGTTTGTAAATCCGTTTCGTTTGAGCTCCTGTGTTACAGCAAGGAAAATAAGCTCATTGAAAGAAAACTTGCGCCATTTGCCCTCGTCCTCCTGCGCGTCGAGGATGCCGTCTTTGCTCAAAAGGTGGATCTGCCGATAGGTGAGCGACGTATCGGAAACCCGAAAGTTTGGTTTGTTGATGAACTCCAAGATATTCATTTTGGCGTCCATTCGTATCAAGTTGAGTTCTGCTGCATCGGAAAAATAGAGCATATCGCTCTGTAGTGTAGCACTATGAATCGAACGAGCAAGTTCGTTTTATGCACAGCACTTGAAATAGAACACACCCGCCGAGACGCAGGTACACGACGGGCGTGTTCCTTTGTCTCGTACGGGTGTACGAGTGCTACCGCTGCGGTTCGCCGCGATAGCTACGGCGGTGATCTTCCTCGCAGGACCGCGCCTCCGCCTCGCTGGCGCACGCGAAGGCGTAGCTATCGCCCCGCAGGTCGGTAGGGCCACCTCCGACTTTGACCCTGAACGGCGCGGGGTTGTTACCGCGGTAGAGGGAGACGAAGCCGAACTTGTCCGCCATCTCCTCACTGACCGTGACCCAGTTCCTGCCGCATTCGACGATCCACGCCTTCGTCTCCTCGACGAGGGCGAGAGCGCCATCGCGGGTCTTGGTGCTGTAGTGCCCTTGCAACCGCATGCCGTCCCCAGTCCTGATCTCGATGCGATAGATCTCCAACGGCGCGTACTGCCCGCCGCTGATCGAGAGGATCGCGGCGCTGACGATCTGCTTCTTGGAGCGAGGACAGGTGGCGGGCGGGTTCTCCATCATCAGGGTGAAGTGGTGGGTGTGTCCCTGAAAGAAGAAGAGATCGCCGATCAGATCGCTCTTGCTCGGTCCCGCGATGATGCGGAACGTTGTGGTAGCCATAACGGCTCCTTCTGTGTTGAACACCTTCGTCGTTGAGAGTGAAGGTAAGCTCCGTTACGCCGCATCGCTGCCGCGCCACCTGACCATAACGGACAGGGATTTTCGAGCGTGTGCCCGTCGGCAGCCACGACTTTCGTCATGCTCACCGAAGGACACAGCTCCACTATAACGTCATATTATACCAGAAAATGGATACTTTGTCAATAAAATATCTCGTAAATACGGCTAGTATTAGCCGTATAATCTTCCGCACCTCTGCTTATACAAATACCCGTGTTTCACCCCTTATTGGTAGTACTATACGCCCGCATATTGGGGTTTTCTTGCCTCCATTCCGATGGCATATAGCTGTTTTAGCTCTCCCACGAGCTGGTTCCAAAACTCTACCGATTGGCTCACCAAAAGCTTCTCCGTCGAATATGACGGGGATGTTTTTGTTATGGACGAATTCTTTGCAGAGATAATCAAGCGGAGCATTGAGAATGGCCTTGTAAAGTTTGCCGTCGCGCACGATGAGGTCTTTGAAGACGATGGCGAGGATCTGACGCTTCAACGGCTCAGGAGCCCGTTTGTAGGCCTTAGGGAGATCACGAATGAACGCCACTGCTCGCTCCAGAATTTGAATGGCCGATTGGATCATTGTTTGGTTCGCCTCCAGCCGCGCTTTGCAGCGAGCCCGATCGGAAGAAACTTCTTCACGGATGGTTTCGTAAATTTCCTCACTGAGTTTATTTTCCAGATACTTGTTCACGAGCGCCCGCTCTTTAGCGTCCAGCTCTTCAATCTTTCGCGTAAGCTCCCGACGCTCTTTCGTCACGGACGTCTGTTCTCGCTCGTGGATTTCTTGCAGCTTCTTCTCAATGCGCCCAACGATGCGTGCGGGCAAACGCACCACTTTCAACGCTTTCAAAACTTCGCCCTCCAGCTGGGTCGTTTCAACGTAGGACTGCGAGCAGAAGACGGGGTGACCTTCCCGTTTCTTGGAGCAGCGGTAATAAGAAATTACTCGACCCGAGGAAGTCGTCTGTTTTTCGTAAGTAATACCACCGCCACACTCCCCACAAATCATAATCCCGCGAAGCAGAAAAGCGTTCTTTCGTTTCTTGCTGCGTCCATGCACTCGATCTTCCAAAGCAAACTGGACGCGCTGAAAAAGTTCTCGGGAAATGAGAGGCACGTGCGATCCCTTCGCTTCAACGCCATTCCAGCGGATGGAACCGATGTAGAAGGGATTTTTGAGCATGCGGCAGATAACCGAACCGGATAGCGGCTTATCGACACGCCCCTGCCGAATGCCCTGCGAGTAGAGCCACTTGGTCAACTCGATCGCTGTGTATTGTCCGGTCGCAAACATTTCAAAGACCTTTACCGCAAGGTCGCGCGTCTTCGGATCGGGGGCGACATACTTTCTTTCGATGCCGTCGGAGTCGATCTCCTTCACGTTTTTGTAGCCAAATCCAGCTTTGGTATTCCAAAGTCCCTGCTGGGCACGCTGGTTCATGCCCTTGAGCACGTCTCGGCCAAGGTTGAGTGACTGGTACTCCGCCATTGCAGCAAGAATGCCCTCTGTGAATTTTCCCTCCGGTGTCTCGTCGATGTTTTCCGTGGCAGAAATGAGCTTGATCTTCTTTTTGCGGAGAGTTCCGACAATGGCCGCATGGTCGATGGTGTTACGCGCAAGACGGCTGACTTGGTGAACGTATACCGCGTCGATACCGCCCTGTCTGCAGCGATCTAATAGCGCCTGAAGACCCGGCCGAGCGTCAGTACGCGCAGATTCTCCCTCGTCACGAAATATGTGCCCAATCTCGTAGCCATCAGCGGCGGCACGCGTTTTGCAGACCTCCTCCTGCGCGGGCAAGGAAAATCCCCGCTCGGCTTGCCGGTCGGTTGAAACACGTAAATAGAGAAGTGCTATTTTACTCATACGTTATTGGGTGAATTATGCGGTTATTTTTGAATTCACGAAAGCCACGTTTTTCACTGCGGAAATTCCCGAGAAATCACTGCATAATCTCCGGCCATTTCACTCCAAAAATCACTGGAAGAATGTCCTTTCGACAAAAAGAAAATCGCATAAGTAAGCCATGAAAATCACTTTTCCCCTTATCCAACTTTCTGGAGTTTTCAATCAGGAGTTTCTGCAGTGCCCGCAGAAAAGTTTCCGCAGTCCCGAGTGTCGGTTATTGCGGCACGTCGTGCCTCGGCTCCTATGAGATTTTTATAGGTGAATTTTTCATCATCCCCGCCTCCATATGCGACCCATCGCTTCTGATGGGGGACAAAAAGAATCACCTTGCCGTCAGGGAGAGCTTTTGCCGGATCCTTTCCAAAACGTAAACCTCCTTTGTTTACATATTTCTTATTCACTACATCTTGTTTGTATTCGCCCTGCCGAAGGGGAGGTACTCGCTCACCCGAATACCCCCCTTCGCCCTGCCGAATGGGTGTATGAGGAAAAACATATCGGTTCACATGACCGGCTGTACGGGCCACACTCAGCCACCCTGCCTTTTCTAGCTTTATGACTGACTCGTAGAGGCATGTGAGGCCAATTTTATTCTTCGTCTTCTTGCGGAGTGCTGCATTGGAAGGATTGCATTGCCCAGTTCTGCCATTACGAAAAGATTGCAAAACCCCATATACCCAGTAATCTCGAAAGCTGAGATCTGGGTCGAGGGCTATGCCGTGAGGGTTCATTGAAAATCCTTTATTCTCCATATTCTTCTGCTCAAATTCCGTCGTAGAGGATGGACTTCAACCGCTTAATCGCATTTACAAATGCAGGAGCGTGAACCAGCGCGTCGTGCCCAAGAGTAAACTCATTAGTCAGACGTCTTACATCGCCATCGTCCGCAAAAATAAACGTCGCTCGGCTACCGTCTCGCTCGCAGTTCACGATGCGCTTACCGTGGGCAAGGAGATATGCCGCGAGGTAAAAATTACTCGTTGGAAACTCCACGATCTCTGTTTTCATACGTATTCTGATCCGGCTGCCGTGCAATCAAATAAAGCGCCTCGGCGAGTTGCTCGATGAGCTGGTCTTCGGCGCTTTGTTGTGCGGCATCTGGCTTGAACATAAGGGCTACTCAACAAAGAGTAGCCCTATGCCTCCTATGACTGGTTTCACCAATTCACGAAATTAGTGAAACCGCTTTTTTGCACGATGTTTTTGCAGCTTTATGCGTTTGACCTCGGCATCCTCCTTTGCCTTTGAAGGAAATTCGTCGTCTACGTTCATCTGGGCGGCGATGTCGCGATTGGTTTTGATCATTGCTATCGGTTCGCCCGTATCGCTGTCGATGCCGTTGATGACGCCCTTTTGATGATGTAGCTTGAGAACTTTGGCATTTTCTTCGGCATTGGGTCGACTTCTTGGGCTTTTATGCCCCATAGCTTCGTGAATGTCTTTTACGAGCTTATCACGCAGGCGCTTCTCTCCAGTTGCGAGTGGCATATCTTCAGCGTGTTCAATACGTTTTGAACCGGCGGTGATAGTGACGGAAAAGTTTCCCGGAATATGGCGGATCTTATTTAGCACGAGAAAATACCGCACTGCATCGTGATAGTTTTCAGCGAGCTTTAACTTCTCCAGCATGACGCGGATAGCGCATTTCAGTTCCATGTGCCGACGCGCTACATCGGCCATTGGGATTCCGTCTGGGCGAAGCCAAACGGCAGCGGCTGGTGCCGTTTCAAAACCCTCAGCGGGTATGCCAATACTCGTGCGCAGCTTCTGTGCAATCGCATCTCCATTACAGTAAGCCAACCGCTCAACAAAACGTTGGCGGTTTATTTCCGTGGCCTTTTCAGCCAATTCTAAATCCTTATTCTTCATATTCTCGCCCTTGCTTACCAGTGTAATTCCTGTAAACTATCCTTACAATCTGCCTAAACCGGCTTCGGCCGGCATGGCACTAAATCCACGCAAATAGAGACGGTCTCGTGACCGGCCCATTTGCGTGGTTCGTATTCGAAAGAATACGAGGCGGCTCCGAAAGGTGTCCGTCGCCGGCTCGCGGAACCTTTTGTGTTCCGCGACCCCAAGAAAATAATTCGTAAAACCACGCAAATATGTCAGACGCAACGAGACCGATCTACCGAATGTGGTGGTTCTGGGTCGCGGCAGTGTTCGTTTTTCTAATGATCGTCGGCGCGATGTCGGGTGGATCCACGCCAACCAACGACAGCACGTCACAAGAGGCCACAACCCCGATAGTGAACGGCGAGCATTTGCTCGGGTTGACGATTGACGAGGTGCGCGAGGAGATGGGAATCCCTGATGACGAGAGCACCATGGACCCGACCGCGCAGCAGCTAGCGCTTGGTGGCACGAGTACGTGGACGAACCAGTACACGGTCAGCGATCACACTATCGTGCTCGATTTCGATATGAAGTCGCGGCAGGTCACCGGCTTCTTCATTGGCACCGACGAGAAAGACGGGATTACGCGCGACTGGAAGGCACTGCTCCCGCTTAGTGGTCTTTCTGAGGACGCGCAGGGATACTCCATCAAGCCAATCGGTGCGCTCAAGAGTCCCGGCTTCTACACCGGAGTGCAGGCGACGGAATAGTGAAAACACTGCTTAAATCCCTACATGATCAAGTGATCAAATTTGGCTTTTAACTTTTCAAATAATGCCTGATCTCCACCCTGTTGCTTAGCTTTAACAAGCTCAAAAACATCCTCATCATCAAGCGGAATCATAAACCCGCGGTCATCAACCGCAGTATCCTTGCAACGCTGCAAAAGGAGAGTTTTGTTTTCAATTTTTCTACAAACAAGAAAACCAAACTTTCCCCGACTAGGACCAAACCGGCCAGACAGTTGGTCGATCTCTGGATTGGCCGGATCGTCCGAATAGTTTTTACATTCAACAAAAACCATTTGAGCGGGGTAGTGACTACCAAGCCAGTGAAAGAATCCGTTACTCATCACATTAACATAGCTGATGTCGATTCTCTTTCTACCGCTGTGGAGCTCGTGCTGAACATGTGGGTTGGTGAGTGCAGGATAAAATAAGGCCGAAAGCAAAGCTTCTATGGCTTTTTCGTACCGATCTGCTTCCGCATTGCCGACCTGTGTCTGTTGTACCTCGCCGATTAGAGCATCCCAGTCCGGCAAAACTGATCCTTCAATAGCGGCAAGCTCAGAATGACTCAATGGAGGCGAAATATGTCGCTTCACTTCTTCTCGATACCGTTTCAGGATCGCGGGGTTCCTCAGAGTTTCCCGCGCGTTTACTGCCTTGCCAAACCCATATTTTTCTTTTACCGATTTTTTGGTGACTCTTACACCACCCTTTTTAAGTACCTGTACCAATGAAGAGTTGGCAGAGATTTCTTCACGTTGCAGGTGTGGAATGATGTAATCGCGAAAATACTTATCAGGATTGTAGTTCAAGTCCTGACGTACAATCCCTTTTGGCACAAGAAGAAGCCGACCATCGTTCACCGTTGGTAGCCGAGCGTATTCAACTTTCCATGAACGACTCGCAGGATCCCACAATGGGCCAGAAACCACGTCGTCCGTAAGGGGTATTCCGTAAGTTTCGCACATTTCCTGTGTGTAGCGAATCAGGAAAGGCCTAATAAGGTTCGTTGTTATGTCGGAGACGATGTCAACGTCAATTCCAGGTACCATCAAAACGGTTTCTTCGAGATCTTCCAATAACCCTGTTTTAGCCGCTTCACTTTTGCTTAAAGCATCCCAAACAGTTCCCGCTAAAAGGTTGCCCATCCCTCGGCCGTGCGAAACTCCAACCGAAAGCCCAAGATGTGTTTCATTAGGTTCCCCCAGTGAAGAAAGCAAGCGCCTTGCGTTTTCATGATCACCGCTCTGGATAGAAGAAATGACGGCCTTAAAAAAGTTCTGGATGATGGAGATGCACTCGCTTGCCCATACCGAGGAGAGGAGCTTCAAAGAAAGCGGGTCAACAAAAAGAGGGGTGTCATTGACGACATCCACGTCCACGAAATCAAGGGTTGGTTGACTTCGACCTAAAGAAAAATGCTCAGAAATTCTCATGCTTATTCTTAGTTCGGCGAACCTAGTTTTTTGGGAATCCGCAGTCCCTACGCTTGCGGAGGTTGGTACCCCAGCTTATAGAGCGCTCCATTGAGCGACCCCTTATGCCCCGCAATTTTTTCTTGCCAAGCTTTTATCAGGGAATCATCTAAAGATTTCATGAACTCAGTGCGGATTTGTTCGTTCCCCCACTCGACATAATTGAGAATCTTTTCTTCAGTTAGATTGGAAAAGATCTTTGATCTCGCGTAGACAAAGAGTGGCCCATCGTTCGCGGAAATCGCTCCTCTCGCGCTATTGAAAGTTCTAATTTTGCCTCGTAGCTCTAGGTCTATTTGGCTCCCTTTGGCTAGCGCCTCGTCAGCAATCTTTTTGAACTCCAAAAGGCGATAGAGAAGCATCGAGTCGCTGGGCTCTGCGGCCTTTGTGATGTTCTCAATATGCTTCAGTACAAGATTATAAACTCGGTTAATCGGCGTTCCGTGAAGATAGAAGGTGGCCCCTTCACTTTCGTCCATGACCCATGGCGTGGCTCCTTTGCTCAACTCCATCTGGAATTCTGGCTCGAAGACGGACTTAATCCAGCTATGTGCTTCTCTAGCGGCTCTAATTCTTTCGACGTTAACGGCGAAGAGATGTTGAATAAGAATCATTGCCAAGGAGACGAACAGGGTGACGAATCCGGCACCAATCAACTCGATAATCAAGGATTCTCGAAAGGAGCTTGAAAGTGACGTCCCTCTTCCAAGGAAGTAGACGATTGTCGTTAAAAACAAAACGAATCCAACGATCAGTAAAGTGATTTTTGTTTTCTCTCCAACTTTCATAGCAGCTTTACTCAAAACTGCCTTTATTCTCTCATAAAATCTAGGAAATTTCAATCATGGGTGCGTTGTGTTAACAACAAACCCCGCGTCGAGAACGACACGAGCGCGCCGTCCTCGAGGGGAGCGGGGCTTGTCGTCTCACGCGGGGCGAGAGAAGGGTACGCGTTGTCACACTGCACCCGAGGTGCGAGGCCGATCACCACACGTTCGCGTCTCGCATGGCGGCGATCTGGTCGCGGAGGCCTTCGTTGTTGCTGGCCGCGATGATGCGCTCGACCAGCTCGTCGTCCATCAGGCCGAGCTCCCTCGCCGCGAGCACGCACACGGCCTCGTCCTCCTCCTCGCTGAACCCGGAGAAGGAGAAGATCATGTCGTCCGCGAGGGCGATCGCGCCGCCGTAGGCGCGGTCACGCTTGTCGGGCGCGGTCACGTCGCGGGTCTGGAAGCTGGAGACGTGGTCGGGGTGGCGCGACAGGCGCTCGGCCTTCTCGAGGGCGTGGTGGGCGTACTTGCGCACCTGCTCCCCGGAGGGGCGACGCACCTCGAAGCAGATGACGCACGGGATCTCCCCGCGTCGCCAGTAGGCGAAGAAGCCGCCCGTACGGGTACGGTCACGGATCGCGACGAGAGGGCCGATGCGTCCTGCGGCGTGGAGAACGGCGAGATCGAGCCGTCCTGCGGCTTCGGAACGGGAACAGGCGCGGAGAGGGAGTTCCAAGAGTCCTCCAGAATCGGAAGAGGGTGGATGCCATTCGCCCCAAGACAGGGCTATTGCGAGCGCAAGTTAGCAAAAAGTCGCCGTTTTGTCTACACGACGATAGCAAGGGAATCAAAATTAAACCGCAGCAGCAGGAGCTTTTCCTTGTTTTTCAGGAGGTATTCGGTTAACGATGCTTTAGGTTCACCACAAGAAAACCACCCTTTATTGGGTGGTTTTCTTGTGTGTATAAAGGATAAAACCGATCGTGTTAGGGGACTCTAAAAGCAATAGCTCCTTTAAACATTTGTCCATTTATCCACCGTGCTCATTGGTGTGGTTTGGTAGGATGTTTCCCAATATGTCAGCTGATCTCCTTTCGCTGCTTACTGCAGCCACCTTTACTCCGTCTGAAGCGAAAACGTATCTTACCGGCCTTGAGCTTGGGAGCGCGACGCTTTCGGATATTGTGAAGCGTGGAGGGATTTCGAAAACTTCGGCGTTTGAAGCGCTTGAATCGTTAAAGGATCGAAAGCTCGTGCGTGCAACCCGCCAAAAGGGTCGGGTCATTTATCGAGTCGCTGATGCAGGGAAAGTGGTGGACGTGTTACGCGCGAAAATTGCAGAACAGTCCACGACGATCGATGACGTGGTGCGTGCATTGCCGTTATTTACCGCGCTGCAAGGTGGCACACAGCCTTCGACGATGATTTACGAAGGCATTGATGCGGTTCATGGATATTTTGCGCATTTAGAAAAAGTTCAGCCCGATACACTGGATGAAATCGCGAATGGTGATGATATTTATACGTGGATAGACCCTGAAGAAATTCGCAAAGCAAGGAAGTTATATCGATGGATTCCAAAACACCCAAGGACGCTGTATGTTGGTACGCCAAAAAACTGGAATCCAAAATTTGCGCACCGCGTATTGAACAAGGCGTGGGGGACGTTCCGCGGGAATTTGGCGATTTACGGAAATTTTGTCTCCGTACTAACGTACACCACTCGACCGATTACGATTATCATCGAAGCAAAGGCGCTCGCAGATTCGCTTCGACTGTTGTTCGGAATCGCATGGCGAGCGAGTGACGACCCGAAATAAAAAACAACCGGCTGTATGCCGGTTGTTTTTATGGTTATGCCATGAATCGTACCTCCGCCGCCGCCCAGTTGAGGTTGGCGAACACGGCGTTCACGTAGTCTGCGCGTTGTGCCGGCACGTAGTCGAGGAGATACGCATGCTCCCACACATCGAGGGCAAAGAGGACTTCGCAACCGGCGAGGTGGCCGACTTCGTGATCGGATACCCAAATGTTGCGCAATGTATTTGTGGTGCGATCGAGCACTAAAAGTACCCACCCAATTCCACGCATCATCGCCATGGCTTTTACTTCATTCTTCCAGCTATCGATCGATCCGTAGTATCCAGCAATCGCATCGGCGAGCGGGCCGGTCATTGATCCATCGCCACCAAGGCTCGCGAAGTAGATCTCGTGCAAACGCATGCCGTTCCATTCGAATGCGTATCGACGAGTAAGCTCGGAAAGCGCAATCGCGTTTGCCTCTGAATCCTTTTTGTATTCATCGATTTTTGCTATGACCGCATTTACGTTCTTCACATATCCTGCGTACAGCTTGAGGTGCGCTTCGATCTGTTTCGCAGACAATCCTGTCATCTCTGGAAGGTTGAACCTTGCTTCTGAGTAAGGCATAATGAGGCTTAAGAATAGAGAGATGGTAGCACGGGTGTGCTTGCAAAGCTATGCGGATTTTTGCCATTGAAAGTAGCTGTGACGAGACCGCTGTGGCGATTCTGAACGGAGTCGATGGCGTTCTTTGCGTTGAGTCATCGCTGATCCGATCGCAGATTGATATTCACACCATATATGGCGGAGTGGTTCCAGAAGTTGGAGCTCGTCAGCATCTCGAGATGATCTCGCCGATGATCGCAAGGATGGTTCGTCCGGATGGTGCGGGTATTGATGCGATTGCGGTGACGGCGGGTCCTGGTCTTGCTCCGGCCCTACGGGTTGGTGTGGAGGTCGCAAAAACGTTAGCGTGGGCGTGGAGGAAGCCGCTTATCCCGGTTTGTCATCTCGAGGGGCACATTTACGCAAACTGGATCGATAGTGTTCCGGAGTTTCCTGTGCTTGCATTGATCGTTTCCGGTGGACATACGGAGCTCGTTCTTATGCGTGATCACGGAAACTTTGAACGGCTTGGTGAGACGCTCGACGATGCCGCGGGAGAAGCATTCGATAAAGTCGCGAGGATGATGGGGCTTCCATATCCGGGCGGCCCGGCTGTTGATCGGCTTGCGGTGCAGGGCAACCCGAAGGCTTTCACATTTCCAAGACCGATGATGAATCGAGACGACGCAATGTTCAGTTTCTCCGGTTTAAAGACTGCGGTGTTGTATGAGCTGAGGAAGAATGAATCTCGAATGGCGGACGAATCGTTCCGTGCCGACATCGCCGCATCGTTTCAAGAAGCGATCGTCGAGACGCTCGTCGAAAAAACGATGCGTACGGCGTGGAAGTGCATGCCAAAGAGTATTATTCTCGCGGGCGGTGTTGCGGCGAATGCGCAATTGCGAGATCGGCTGAAGACGGCAACGGAAGATCGGGGCATGACGATGCATTTGCCGCCGTTTCAATACTCTCTTGATAACGCGGCAATGATCGGTGCTGCGGGATATTTTCGAGCCGTGCGTGGCATCAGTGCCGATCCGCTGACGTTGGTTGTGGATCCGAACCAGGACATATGACCGATACGACCTATAAGACCAATGCTCCTGAAGAAACTCAGGCGGTCGCCGCCGAGCTTGCGCAACATCTTGTTGGTGGTGAGTTCATTGCGTTGATCGGCGATCTTGGTGCGGGGAAGACCACGTTTACCCAAGGGCTTGTTGCCGCGATTGGATCGACAGCCCGCGTAAAATCGCCGACGTTTACCGTCATGAATGAATACGCAGTCTCGAGTCACCCAACAATTCGTCGAGTGGTCCATTGCGATTTCTATCGATTCACAAAGGCAGAAGAACTCGGCGCTCTCGAGCTTGATGAGTATCGGCGGCTTGATACGGTGATTATTGCTGAATGGCCCGACGTGTTGCCTACCGTGGCATGGGAACCGACATATACGGTCAGGATCGAACATGAAGATGAGCAATCTCGGACGATTACGATTGAAGAGGGGATGTGATAGGGTGATATTATGTTCACCGAATGGAGTTATCGACTAGGACTTTTCCATTTTAGACCAGTTTCGATGAACGATGAGAAATCTTCCGAGGTGTACTTCGTGGTACATTGAGGAAGATTTCGATATCGTGAGTCGAAAATGGGCAAAATGGGGAAGTCCTATATGAGAACAGCGCGTTTTTTTGTCCCCGCAGATTGGATTGCGCAAAGCGCGCAGGCCTTTTCGATTCCGGCGGGTTCGATACACAAACAGATTGTTTCCGTGCTTCGGATGAAGCCATCGGATCATATCAGTCTGTGCCCGAACGACGGAACAGAAATTGATTGTGAAATTACGGAGATTACCAAGGCAGCAATCCTCGGAAAGATTGTTGGATCTCGAACGGCCGAGCCGTTGCGCCCATCAATCACTGTGTGTGCGGCGATCACGAAGCGCGACACGTTCGAGTGGACGTTGCAGAAATGCACAGAGATTGGTGCGACGGCGTTTATTCCGATGATCACCGACCGCGTGATTAAAAAGACGAAGGAGGTTCCGGCGCGATGGATGGATATTCTTCGTGAGGCGAGCGAGCAGTCTGGCCGGACGACACTTCCAATGATCCACGATCCGTCATCGCTGAAGTCGGCAATTGAACAGACGGCGAAGTTCGATCGAATCGTTCTTCACGAGTCGGTTGGAAAGGTTGCGCCAATGCCAAAGGTTCGCGTGATGGACCACGTTGCGCTATTTATCGGACCAGAAGGGGGATTTTCCGATACCGAGATCGAAGAGCTGCGATCGGCGGGATCGACGATCGTTCAGATCGGCGACCTGGTGATGCGCGCCGAAACCGCGGCCACGGTTGCAACGGCGCTTATTCGATTTGGGGCAATATAGTCAGAAAGTTGTTCTTTTTTGGAATTTTTGTTAGGATTTTCTGTCCCGAGCATCTCGCTCGGTGGCAGCCACACAGGTGATTCGTGGATTCTCCTCTCTCCATCGCCGTTCGCCGCGGTCTCGTTCGCGAGCTTGTCCAATATCCGCTCTCCTACGAGGAGATCGGGCAGGTGCTCGGCTTCGATGTCAGTACGATTGCGAACGACATCAGTGCGCTCCGGCGGGCAGGCGATCCGATCGCTCGCTCGAAGCCGTCGTACGCCGTACGACTCGCGGTCTACGTGCAGACCCTCAACGCGGAATCGCTGGATCTGAGTCCGGAGATCACGATCGAGGTGCAAAAAGCGCTCCATTTCGGCCTCAACCTCGACGGGTTCGAAGTGGTGACGCGTGCCATGATCGATGGCATCAACATGGCCCGTGCGCCGAAGATTCCGCCCCATCTCTGGAACACCCAGCGGCTGGTGCACGCCATCTTCGGCTATGCCGCGCCCATCGACCAGTTCCTTTTCCGGCCGTGGGATCCGCGTTTCAACGGACGCAAGATCGATCTTGCGGACGAAATGGCACGGCAGTGGTATCCACGGATGCTCTCGAGCGGCGTCGATCTCGTGAGCACGGTGAAGAATCATGTGGATCTCGCCCGCCAGTTCGTGGCGTTCCACGTGTACGAAGGGCAAGTGATGGAGCACCATATCGCTCCCATCAATCCGGATCGTCCGGCCAGCTGCCGCGCGGACGTGGTGGTGGGCAACGCCGTCAAGGAGCGGCTGGACAATGCGCTGGCCGCGCTGAGCAGTCGTTATCGTGAAGTGCTGCGCCTTCGTTACCCGGAAGACGGGAGTGAGGGGGAAGAGCTGTCCAAGATCGGGAAGCGCATGGAGCTCAGCCGCGAGCGCATCCGGCAGATCGAAGCCGAGGCTCTGAAAGAGATGCGAACGTTCCTCGTGGCGGACGACGTTGACATCCATCCGGTGTCCACGTTCGCCGCCGTGGTTGCGAATGTTCGGAATCTGGCCAGGCGCTACACCCCCGAGAATCCTGCCGATCTCTACCTTACCGGTTCCATCGCCGAACTCAATCTCTCGCCTCGTGCACAGGCGGTGATCGAGGAGCTCGGTTTGAGTCGGGTCTTTGAACTTCGCGGGGAAGGCTCTGGAAATATTCTCCATGCGGTGAACGGGGGGCGGAGTGTGGCCGATGAAGTGAAGTCGGCGCTCGATAGGATCGAGGCTCGCTCGAAATGCTGATCTCTAGCTTCGACGAGATCTGATCGGCAACAGAACGGGTTCTGGGTACAACGCCCGCGTGGGCCGCCTTCAGGGGCGGCCCACTTTCTTTTCGAATGATTTCTTAAACCATAGGAGCGATTTGGCGATCTCGTGATGCGCGCTGAGACTGTGGCCATCATCGGCACGGCGCTGATCCGATTCTCCACAATAGGCTAGGGTTGATCATGGTAGAATATTTTACCATTTCATGGGGTGCTTTCATGCTCGGAGTTTACCTGAAGCCTGTCGATCGTGCGGAACTTACTGCCCTTCTGCAGGCCAGATCCAATCGGCCCGAGCGGTACAGGCTTTTTCGGGAAGTACATCGACTCGTTGATGTGCTTGAGTTCTTGCGCGCGCAAGCAAATACCGTGCAAGACCTTCGTGACCTTACCACTCGCTTCCCGGGAAATCCGGAGCTGAACAACCCCGCCGATACGCGGCCGGTGAGTCGTGTGGTCCGTTGGATGGAAAGCCATGGTGTCGTGAAGCGCAGGATGCTTGGCTACCAGCTTTGCTGGGAATCTGAAGATGCTTTCGGAATGCACGTTCTCGATCTCGTGTGGGGTCGGCGATAGCGCATTGGAATCGCATACGCTCTCGAGCCACCAAACGGTGTGGCTCGTTGCTGTTTTTGTTGAGTTCTTTTGAGAATTATGCTAGGGTTCTTGGTCATTATCCATGACGCCAATTTTAGAGTTCGTACAAAAATGGGAGGAATCTAGAGGGATTTCACGAGTATGAATTCTTGGGCGACGCGCTTCTTCCGAATGGTGGAGCGCGTCGTTTTATAATCCGAGGTTCCGTTTTACTTCTTCAATCGACGTGATGCCGTCAACTGCCTTCAAGAGACCATCTTGGGTCATGGTTACCATGCCCTGTACTTTACCAAGTTCTCGCATGTCGTACTCACTGATAGTGCCTTTTTCGATGATCGTCTTTTCAAGATCCACGGTTTTGATCAGAATCTCGTACGCACCAACGCGGCCTTTGTAGCCGGTGTTATTACATTTGTCGCAGCCTTTTGGCCCGTAGAATTTAAGATTTGCGGTATCCACCTTCGCTTCGCCGGATGCTTCCGGAATTTCGTCCAGATGTTTTTTGACGTCCACGAGTGTTTCCGTGTCGATTTCCACGATCTGTTTACACTCTTTGCAGAGTTTGCGTAGCAGACGCTGACCCATGATTGCGTTTAACGCTGGAGCAAGAAGATGCGGTGCGAGTCCCATCGATAAGAATCGCGGAATGGCTCCGGCGGCATCGTTGGTGTGAATTGTTGAAAGGAGAAGGTGACCGGTGAGTGCGGCCTGAACAGCAATCTCGGCAGTGTCGAGATCGCGAATTTCTCCAACCATCACGATGTCTGGATCTTGACGGAGAATCGAGCGCAGACCTTTCGCAAAGGTGTAGTCCTTACTGTAGTCAATTTGGCTCTGGTTGATGCCTTCGACTTTATATTCCACCGGATCTTCGAGGGTGATGATTTTCACGTCTGACGTGTTGAGCTTGCGGAGAATAGCGTACAGCGTGGTGGTTTTACCGCTTCCCGTTGGTCCGGTGGTAATAATCATGCCGTTTGGCTTTTCGATTTCTTTCTGGAGTTTCTTCAACGATGCTGGGCGGAAGCCGAGTGCTTCGAATTCGACGGCGATCGAATCTGGATTGAGCAAACGCATAACCACAGATTCTCCGAAGGATGTCGGGATCGTTGAAACACGAACGTCAATTTCTTTGTTTTTTTGGTAAATCGTAAATCGACCGTCCTGTGCTTGGTCGTTCACGTTAATTTTTAAGCTCGAGATGAGTTTGATGCGTCCGATAATCTTTTTCCATTGGTCTGCGGCCAGTTTCGCGACATCCTGAAGGATGCCGTCTACCCGGAAACGCACGGCAATACCCTTCTCTTCGGCTTCGATGTGGATGTCGGAGGATCCGAGTTTGAGCGACGCAGCGATGACGACGGCAATGACATCAGTAACGTTGGAATGCTCCAGAACGCCGGCGATAGACGAGAAATCCGTCATCTGCGCTTGGAACTTCACAATTTCCTCTTCCGTAATTTGTACGCCTTTGACGATTGGCTTGATCTTCGGCAGCGCATCGTACATCTTGATACCTTGTACGAAGCTTTCTTCGCTCATGATGTACACTGCGGTGTTGGTTTTGTGCCGTTCGCCAAGCTCGAATGCAAGTTCTTTGATACGGGGATCTTCCGGTTGCGTAGATCCAATGCGAAGTTCCGGGCCGGTGAACAGAAACGAAATCGCTTTAAGTTGCTTTGCCTGCTCCTCCGGAATGAGCACGAGTGCATCTGGACTAATTGGGAATCCCTTGAGGTTGATGTAGGGAATCTTTTTGGTTTGCGATGCACGCTCTACCTCTGTTTCCCGTTCGCGAAGCGAGATGTTCTGCATTTTTTCCGTCAACTTGGACGATGTTTCGTTGCCGCCAATGATGATGGATGCTTTCGCGGTAGGTGGGGGAGTCGCTGGTGCTTCAACGACGGAGGCCGGTGCTGAAGTGGTTGGGCCTGGCGTTTGTGTTGCGGTTGGGATTGTCGCGGGTTCGGTTGAAGTTTGTGCAACCGTAACTGGAGCCGGTGTGCTATCGGCGGTTTTCTTTTTCAACAGGTCTGCAATGGATGGAAGGTTTCCTGGCATGGTTATCGAGAGAGCGCGCGGCGTGTGTGATGATGGAATCGTGAAGCAAACGGTGCGCGGTCCAGATACTCAGCGAGTAATGTCCACACGGCGTACGTAAATGTGGTCATGAATCCGGCCATGCAGACGGTAAACACCATGGCGGCGAACGTTCCAATGAGCGCAATGCCAATCATGATGCCGAGTGATCCCTGCGCGAGTGCTTCAGCAAAAAGGAATCCGGTTGGGAGTGCAAGGACTGTCAGGCCAAAGAAGAATGCAATCGTGAGCACGAGGTTTGCGGCAAAGACAAGGAGCGCCACTTCACACGCCACCAATGGGTGCCGCATGAATCGCGCGCAGCCTTCCCGAATTCCATCGAGGATAGAGACGTGTTCTTCGCCAACCGCGATTAACGTGAGCATGGCAATGACATTTAGGACGAATGCAACAAAGAGCGTTGCCGCAGCGAGGAGAATTGCTGTTGCGCCGCCCGCAGGAATGTTGGTTGGAAGCTCGCGGATCAATGCTCCTCCGCCACCAAGTACGATGAAGATCGCAACATGGAAAAGGAGGTCGACGCCGAGAATACGGAGGAAGTGATGATGATGGAGCGCGCGAAGGAGGTCGCGACCGGTGAGGCGCTTTTTTCGGTGTACTGATCGGTGCATTGCTACAAGGAGGAGCTGTTGGCACAGCGTCACGATGAATGATCCACCAAGAATAACAGCGCAAATACCGAGTGTAGCGGTAATGATATGCGCGGTGCCAGAAGACAATACAAGCCCGGCGTAGCTGCGGATGAATGTTGCGAAGTCTCCGCCGATAATGTTCACCACATCAATGCCTGGCGTGAGCGCAATCTCGGCTTGTTGCAACAGGTCGTTCACCACAACGCCGGTGCCAGCCAAGCCAGCAAGAACGGCAAAGGGCCAAAGCTCTTTGTGTTCCCACGCGGTTTGCAATGCACGCCAAAGCATTGGTCGGTAAATTGGACTTTCACTTTTCATTTTCATACTCCTCCGAGAATGAGCAAAGTATACCACTCAAAAACAAAACCACGATCGCGAGGATCGTGGTTTTTGTCACTAGCCCTGTACTGGAAGTGGTACAAGAGTTTCCGCTTTTACTGCTGGACCGATGAGGGCAATGAATTCCTCCTTCTCGATGGTTTCCTTTTCAAGCAAGTGCTTCACGATAGCGTCCATTTGCGTGCGTTGCTTGCGGATAATTCCGCGAGCAGTTTCCTTTGCGGCATTGAGGAGCACGTTGATTTCGTCGTCGATGCGTTCTGCAATCTTTTCCGAATATCCGCGCTGCTCATTCATCTGCTTTCCAAGGAAAATCATCTCGTCTTGTCCGCCGTATGTGCGAGGGCCAAGCGCGTCGCTCATGCCGTACTGGGTAACGAGTTCACGAGCGAGATTCGTTGCACGTTGAAGATCGTTTGACGCTCCTGTTGTCAGATCCCCGAAGATTTCCTGTTCGGCAACGTAGCCGCCGAGCATCATCGCAAGTTCGTCTACGAATTCACGGCGTGAGTGCATCTTCTTGTCCTCGTCTGGAATGCTCATGGTGTATCCAGCAGCACGACCACGAGAGATAATGGAGACTTTGTGCACGTCGTCGCAGTGCGGAAGCATGTGGCCAACAATGGCGTGGCCAGATTCGTGATACGCCGTAATGCTTCGTTCAATAGGGGAGAGCATGTGGCTCTTGCGTTCTGGCCCGAGCAATACCTTCTCGATGCTATTGAGCAAATCTTCTTGCATGATGGTTTTGCGATTGCGGCGCGCAGCGAAGATTGCGGCTTCGTTCATGATGTTCATGAGGTCGGCTCCAGAAAGTCCGGTGGTGCGTTCTGCGACGCGCTTCAAATCCGCGCTTGCATCAAGTGGCTTGCCTTCGGCGTGGATTTTGAGAATCGCCTCGCGATCCTTCAAGTCTGGACGATCAAGCGTGACGCGACGATCGAAGCGTCCTGGACGAAGCAATGCGGAATCGAGGACGTCTGGGCGGTTTGTTGCAGCAATCACGATGACGCCAAGGTTCGGCTCGAAGCCGTCCATTTCCACAAGAATCTGGTTGAGCGTTTGCTCGCGCTCGTCGTGTCCGCCCCCAAGGCCAGCACCACGCTGACGACCAACCGCATCGATTTCGTCGATGAAGACGATGCACGGCGCAGCTTTCTTTGCCTTTGCAAACAAGTCACGGACGCGGCTTGCGCCAACACCCACAAACATTTCAACGAATTCGGATCCAGAGATATGGAAGAACGGCACTTCGGCCTCGCCAGCAACGGCGCGAGCAATGAGGGTTTTACCGGTTCCTGGAGGGCCCATGAGGAGCACGCCTTTTGGAATTTTTGCGCCGAGGTCGGCGAATTTCTTTGGGGTTTTAAGGAATTCAACAATTTCAGAAAGCTCTTCCTTCGCCTCAGGATTTCCTGCAACGTCGGCAAATGTAAGCTTGTTCTTTTTGTTCGTCACTTCGCGTGCGCCGCTTTGGCCGAATGTCATGGCTTTGCTGTTCGCGCCTTGCATTTGGCGAAGCAAAAACCACAGCACCACGGAAAGAACGATGACGATTGCTGCCGTCGGCAAGACGTTTCGCGCAAAGGTGACCGCTGCGCTTGGTTCGTCGATTTGCACCGTAAGGCCGGAGCGAATTTCCGAGCTGACGTTGTCGCTGTCCAACAGATCGTTAAACGACTGGCCAGGTTCTTTTCGCGCAACAAACACCGTGTTGTCCGTGCTGGTTGCGGTGACAGTGTCTTCAACGACGGTTACTTTTGTGATTTCTTTACTCTCGATTTTATCCATGAGCGCCGAAATGCTTACCGATTCCGTTTTGGTTTGCGACGGGATGGTTGCATTGGCGAAAATGACACCGAGGACGACGAGCACAAGAAGGAATCCGATGGCATTTTTTGATAATGGTTTCATAGGAAATTGAAGCATCAATGTTTCGAAATGATGACAGAAAAAAGCCCAAAAAGCAAACGAGCCGCCCTTGCGTGGGGCGACCCGTCGTGCCTGATGAATGTGTGCTCTGGTTGCTACACCAGGGCGAGGATCTGCCGACCGACCGTGTCGTTGCTGCTGCTTCGCAGCCGGTAGCCTCCGCAGTCGTCGAGGACGCCACGTTCTGCGAGCCAGCGAATGGCGCGCTCGACGAGCCGTTCCGCGACGCGCTGTGTGTCGCCGACCATGCAGCGCATCCGGTAGACGATGATCGCCATCGTCAGCGGTGTACTTTCAGTCTTCATGACCTTGAGCACTCCGGCGACTCCCTGGGCGACGGATTTCGTCTGATTGGGGAGGTGCGCCTGTAGCGCCTCCGCGAGCGTTCTCGGTGCCGGAATCTCCGGCCGAGGCAGCGCGATGATCGCGACCGCCTCCTTGAATGCGGGGGCGGCGATCGGTGGAGCGGCTGCCGGCGTGTGCCTTGGCTTGAACCCGCGCGTGAGGTGCTTCTCCTGACGGAGGAGGTTCCCTGCGACGGTGCGAAAGTTCTTTTTTCTTCCGTTCTTCCGCCAGCAATCCAGTACGGCTTCGAATTGCGGATGCGCCAGCATCGCGAGCGCGTTGGCCGGGCTACGGAGGTCGTCCGCAAGCAATGCTCGGTGCTGGAGCAGCTCCACGAAGACGACTTGCGCTTCGCGCGGCTGCGCGAGGAACACTCGCACCGTGGAGAGCGCGACTTCGAGGGGGACGCCCTGAGAGCGGAAGGCATGAGCAGCGTGCGCAGCTTCCTTCGCATTCTGTTTTCCGTCGGGCATCAGGCACCAGCAGCCGAACGCCACAGGCCACCACGTGGTGGCGGTTGCTGCACCATGTCCGTGGAAGAATCGCGCCTTGCGGTCGTGGAGCATGTGCTCACCTTTCCAGATTTGGAAGGCGAAGAAGTTTGGGTTCATCTCGCAGCATGACGTCAGGACGATGTCTGCCATGGCGGCTACCCTCGCGAGGTCGTTCGAGCGGCCACCCATGTCCAACACCAGGAACGCGGTGACGTCGATGCCATCGTGGCTCGAGTGTCGGGTGGCCATCTGGAAGAAGGTGGTCAGCGCGTCGATGACTTCTGCCATTGCGCGGATACCGAAGAGGGGAGGGGCGACGTCGATCTCTTGCATTGAAAAACCCTTGCCGGCAGCGCGGTATGCGCTTTGGGCAGAGAAGTATTCCCATACTTTCACGGTTTCGTCAATCAAAAAACCGCCAACACTGGCGGTTTTTTGTGACGTAGCGAATGATTACGCTTTGTCTTCGGTCTTTTCAGTTTTCTCAGTCTTTGCTGCGCCTTCTTCCTTGAGGGAGAGGCCGAGGCGGTGTTCGTCTGGTTCAACGGAGACGATGCGGAACTTCATGACATCGCCTGGTTTTGCCAACTTTGTTGGGTCTTCCACTGGCTTGTCGGAAAGCTCGGAAACGTGTGCGAGGCCCTGAATGTCGGCGTCGAGTTCAACGAAGAAACCAAATGGGTTTACTTTGATGATTTTGCCTTCTACCCAGCTGCCAACCTTGTATCGCTTTGCGACGGTCTTCCAAGGGTCTTCAGTAAGCTTTTTGATGGACAAGAAAATCTTGCTTCCTTCAATACCGATGATTTCTGCACGGACGCTGTCGCCCATCTTGAGTACGTCGCGTGGGTGATCAATACGCTGCCATGCAATTTCCGAGATGTGAACCAATCCTTCGAGTGGGGTGGTGCTTCCGGTTGGGAAGAACTTCACGAATGCGCCGAAGTCTGCAACTGCAGACACGTCGCCAGCAACGATGTCGCCAACGCGGCACTGCGCGATGATGTTCTTCTGTTCCTCTTCCCAAACTGCCTTTTCAGACACGATCAGTTTTCCATCATCCTCATGAACGTCCAATACGCGAACACGCATGGTTTCGCCAATAAAGCTGCGGAGCTTCTCGAAAATCTTCTGCTTATCGCCACCGGCAACACGTGGGTAGTGTTCTGGAGCAAGTTGCGACACTGGCAAGAAGCCCTGAACGTGGTTCACGCGAACGATGAGCCCGCCCTTGTTTGCGTCCAATACCTTTACTGGGATTGGTTCGCCAGAGGTGGAGAGTTCGCTCAAATCTTTCCATGCGCGCTGCTGACCAGCGTAACGGAATGAAAGCTCAACTTCGCCGTTCTCGTTTTCCATGTCGACCACGGTTGCTTCAACTTCGTCACCGTCTTTGAGGTTCTTGTAGGCTTCCGCTTCCGCATACAATTCGCGACCACGAACAACACCAGTGGTAAGGCCAAGAATGTCGATGCGGATTTCACGACCCTTTGTAGAAAGCACCTTGCCCTTAATGGTGTCGCCAAGCTTTGGGATGGTGAACAATCCCTCTTCCTTCAAGAGCTCGTCGAGCTTGCTTGATGTGACTACCGCTGCCTTTTTCGCTTCTTTCATAAAGAAAATATCCTGATCGAGCTACGGGCCAAATGGCCGATAGGCGCTCAGGGGCTAAGAATGAAGAAGTGGCAAAAGAGTACAGGGCTTAGCGAAAATCGGCAAGTGTTGCGCCGTGGGCAAAGAGAATCGTATTGTGATATACATAATGTAAGAATCATCTCACCCAATGTCCTATGACTGTTGGAGAATTGATGAAGACTGATGTGATTACGGTTTCGCCGTCGTTAAGCTGGCGAGAGGCTGCAGAATTGCTACTCGCTCGGGGCATTTCTGCCGCGCCCGTGGTTGATGACTCCGGCCATTTAGTAGGGATTTTGAGTGAGAAGGACCTGTTTCGTGGATTGTTTCCGAGTTTTAAAGATTGGGTACAGACGCCGGAGAATTACCTCGACTTCGATGCTATGGAGCATCATGCGGCTGATGCGATGGGAAAGAAGGTGTCCGACGTGATGAGTACGCGGGTGATTACTGCGGAACCACACACGCCTATTTTGAAGGTTGGGGCGCTGATGGTTTCATCCGGAATCCACCACATTCCCGTCGTTGAACACGATATTCTCGTCGGCATTGTCGGCCGTGGTGATATGTATCGGGCGATTATGAAACAGTATTTTGGGATGGGGAAATCTGACGCGACATAGAGTGTGGAAATTGATACGATGGAAGCAATCCCCGGTGACTGTTGTTTATACTCGTAGCCTTGAGGCGTGGAGGGATCGCCCAGGTGGTCTGCGTAGCATATTTTTTATGCTTGATACACAGGATATTCAGGTACTTCGTGAGATCTTCGGTGAGATGCTTGGGAAGAATAATGTGATTCTTCGAGACGAAATGTTTGCTGTTCGAGATGAGATGATCGGTCGGATAGACGGCGCTCGAGATGAGATGATCGGCAGAATTGACGGTACTCGTGACGAGATGACGGGTCGAATTGATGGGATGAAAGGCTGGATGGAGACATTACTCCAAAAGGAACTTCGTTCTGTTCGCGACGACATCATCGAAGTCATTAATGACGGTGTACTGCCGCAGATTGATCGATTGAATATTCGTGTGACGCGGTTGGAGCGTATGCAGCGACAGGGATCGTTTTAATTTCCTTCTTCGATTTGAAGACCCACCCAACGCAATGGGTGGGTCTTCGCGTTTTATGAACTGGATCTGAACTGACCTTGGAGGGGGTTGTGATGGGAGGGCGGCGAGAGGCATCATCGGCGAGCTGGGGTATTCGATTTTAAAAAGGGTGTTTTGGTAATGCGAATCATTCGCAGAAAGAAATCGCTATTCGATATTTACAACCTTCGAGGTCGGCGATGACGTCGTTTACGCTCGGCGATCGCGCATTTCCGAAATCGATCTCACTTTTCATCGATTTCAGGCTCAGAATGTATTCTGCTGCCCAGTTTTAAAACCCCAAAAAACGAGGGTATCGTTTTCTGCCGCAGCACCTCATACTCCCAGGCTTCGCGCCGTCTCGTCCCAACCCTCAAAGGTTCAGGTCAGATAGATCGGTTAGGCGTTCTCCACAGTACTTCTGCCTTTTTTATTGCGTTGTCGTTACACTACCAACACTATGGCACACCCAAACGGAGAGATGGTGCAGGATTTTCGGAAAGCGGTTGGGCGGTTAGTGCCGCTCGCACCAAAGACGATTCGTGATGAAGCAATGCGGCTTGCTGACGATTTGGAGCAGAACGAATCATCAACGGTTGAGCAGATCCGCCAAGCATTGGTGTATGTTGGAAAAAAAGAATTTCCGTATCGAAAGGCGTACCAAGAGTTGTGTGCTGGCGACGAGGAAGCGCGCTTGCAAGAGTTCGTCCTCGGAAAGCTCGACGCATCGTTAAAAGGAAAGATGGAGCCGGTGGTGAAGTACGGCGTGCACATTTTGGATTTTGTGAAGAGTTCACAGTTCGAATCAGAGCTCACCGATGACGAGCGATCGCGGGTCGACCGTGAAATTCTTGCTGCACACGACGTGCTCGACCGGCAGTGCGACGAACGTGCGGCGGCTCGGCGGGGAACATACGACGAACTTGTTGCGCGATGGTCGGCAACACAGGAACACATCCAACAGATGATTGAGGTATTGCGCGGCATGGCGGATCGCGATCCGGAATATCATGATGATATTTTGGCGCGTGTCCAGCAATTCGAAGACGGATGGTCTATGGTGGAAACTGATCCGACGGTGGATGACGTGCAGAAAGAAATTACGTATTGGACCGGTGTGCTGAGTGAGGATGAAGAGGATGGTGCCTCGGAGTAACTTGTGTTACCGTACTGACGAATTCGAGCCGATTATGAATATTACCTGGAACGGTGCGGGAAGTATTGTTTTGACGGCAAAGCCTGGTCAAACAGAAGTGTCGTTGGTGACAAATCCGTTTTTTGCAGAAGGTTCGATGAAATTTCCAAAGCAGATCGAAGCATCAATGATTGCGCGAACGCACGATGATGATTCGACGGGAAACATGCAGGCAATTATTGCGGAGCATGACGGCGGTTCAACGCCTTTTGTTGTCGATCACGCTGGTGAATACGAAGTGCGCGGATTATTTGCCACGGGAATTTCGGCGCCAAAGAAGGACGGCACACCACACACGATTTATCGATTCGACGTTGAAGGAATGCATGTTGGATTCCTTGGCGCGATTGATCGCGCGCTGACAGCAAAGGAGCAAGAAGCACTTGGCGCCGTGGATATTCTTTTGATCCCTGCCGGTGGAGGAAGCGTTCTTGGTGCGTCTGCCGCGGCTGAGCTCGTTACGCAGATCGAGCCACGCGTCGTTATCCCAATATACGTGAACGCTTTTGAGGGCGACGGATATGCGGAAAGTGCGGCGTTTGTGCGGGAAATCGGTGCTCCGTCCGAAACTCTGACGAAGTACAAGATGACGCGTGCAGGTCTTCCGGAAGAAGACATGGCGGTAGTCGTTCTTGCCCGTGGGTAGCATATGGATACCCCACGTATCGTCATTCCCAAGCGGCGATTCCTTGTTGGGAAAACAGCGTGGATTGTTGCGGTGATTGCGGGCGTTGTGCTCGTTGGCACAGTGATCCAGATGCGCATGACCTGGACGCGAGAACGAACACGCGGGGTAACGAGTGACGCCGTTGATCTCTTAAACACCGTGAAGACAGAGCTCGGAACGGTTCTTCCTCCGGCGAGTGTGCTTGCACCAATTACCGACGCGTTTACGTCAGACTCTTCCACTTCTTCCTCCAACTAACCTGTATGGCAAAAGCAAACGACACCACCGAAGTTCTTCCAGAAGATCCAGGTCTCGTCCCTGTTGGCGGGCTCATTCAACAAAGCATCACGGAAGAAATGCGTCATGCATACTTGGACTATGCCATGTCCGTGATTGTTGCTCGCGCACTTCCAGACGTTCGTGACGGTATGAAGCCGGTGCATCGCCGTATTTTGTATGCCATGTGGGATATCGGTTTGCGCGCGAATGCAAAGTTCCGAAAGTCTGCAACCATCGTTGGAGAGGTGCTTGGTAAATATCACCCGCACGGCGATATTTCCGTGTACGACTCCATGGTTCGCATGGCTCAAGACTTCTCGTTCCGCTATCCACTCGTTACTGGTCAGGGAAACTTTGGTTCTATGGACGGCGACGGCGCCGCTGCGTATCGATACACCGAGGCAAAGCTTTCCCCGATTGCCGAAGAGATGCTTATCGATATTGAAAAAAACACGGTGAACTTTGTACCGAACTACGATGGTAGTCACGATGAACCAGCAGTGCTTCCAGCAAAACTTCCAAACTTGTTGCTCAACGGCATGATTGGTATTGCTGTGGGTATGGCGACGAATATTCCCCCACATAACGTGAAGGAAATCAGCACAGCCATTTTGAAGCTCATCGACAATCCGGACACGACGATCGATGAGATTGTTGGAGTGATGCCTGGTCCAGATTTTCCAACCGGCGGAATTGTCTATGGCACCAACGATCTTCGTGCGGCATATGCAACGGGTCGTGGGGGAGTCGTCGTTCGCGCAAAGACCGATATTATCGAAGGGAAAAAAGATACTGCGGTTATTATTGTCTCGGAAATTCCATACCTCGTGAACAAGAGTTCGCTTATTGAAAAGATTGCGGATCTTGTGCGTGAAAAGAAGCTTGAGGGCATTCGCGATATTCGTGATGAATCGAACAAAGAAGGTGTTCGTATTGTTATCGAGCTCAAGAAAGACGCGTATCCACGAAAAGTGTTGAATCGTTTGTATCAATCAACACAGCTTCAGACGACGTTCCACTACAACATGCTCGCGCTTGTTGATGGAATTCAGCCTCGGGTGCTAAATGTGAAACAAATTCTTGAAGAGCACATTAAACACCGCAAAGAAGTGGTGAAGCGTCGTACGGAATACGATTTGGCACGTATTGATGACCGTTTGCACATTTTGGATGGCTTGCGTATTGCGCTTGCGAATATCGACAAGGTAATTGCCACCATCAAGAAATCGAAGGACAAGGACGAAGCACGCGTGAATTTGATGAAGCAGTTTTCCATGAGCGAGCGTCAGGCGATCGCGATTCTGGAAATGCGGTTGCAGGCTTTGGCGAACCTTGAGCAGTTGCGCATTGAGCAGGAGTACGCCGAGAAGATGAAAATCAAGGAGGCGTTGGAAGCGATTTTGAAGAGCGAAAAGAAGTTGCTTGCGGTGCTCCGCGGCGAGCTTGTTGAGCTTGCAGAAAAGTTTGGCGACGAGCGACGCACAAAGATTGTGAAGGCTGGCGTGAAGGAATTCTCAATGGAGGATATTATTGCGGACGTTCCAGCCGTCGTCATGATGACGAAAGATGGTTACATCAAGCGCTTAGCGCCAGATACATTTACGCAGCAGGGTCGTGGCGGAAAGGGCGTTATTGGATTAACAACAAAGGAGGAGGATATTGTTGAGGCGATGTATTCGGCGACGACGCATGACGACATGATGTTCTTCACGTCGCGCGGCCGCGTGTTCCGTTTGAAGGCGTACGAAATTCCAGAAGCGTCGCGTACGGCAAAGGGTCAGGCGATTGTGAACTTCCTCGAACTTGGACCTGGCGAGAAAGTCTCATCGGTGCTCGTTGGAAACTTGAAGAAACAGCTTGGTGCGAAGTTCATCATGATGGTGACGAACCGCGGAACGATTAAAAAGACAAAGCTCGAAGATTTTGAGAATGTCCGTAAGTCGGGATTGATCGCGATCAAACTCAACGACGGCGACAACTTGCAGTGGGTACGAACATCCACCGGGAAAGATCAGGTGATGTTGGCTACGATGAACGGTATGTCGATTCGTTTTAACGAGGACGATGTTCGCGCGATGGGCCGTGTTGCTGCGGGTGTTCGCGGAATGAAGCTGAAGGGTGACGACGAAATTATCGGCATGGAAGTGATTAGTGCGGAAGCGCAGAAAGAAGGTCGACAGCTTCTGACTATTATGGGAAATGGGTACGGAAAACGCACCGACATCGAAGAGTACGGCATTCAGGGTCGCGGCGGATCTGGAATCAAGACCGCGCAGATTACCGCGAAAACAGGAAAGCTCGTGTGCGCATATGTGACAGAGATGAAAGATTCGCGCGACTTGCTCATCATGTCGCAAGGCGGACAGATCATTCGTACATCAGTGACATCGGTTTCTGTCATCGGTCGCGCAACACAAGGCGTTCGTGTGATGCGTTTCAAACAGGCAGGTGATATGGTTGCAACAGCAACAGTTGTTGCGGGAGCGGTGGAAGAGAAGGAGGAAAAGTAGAGGCGGCCCGCTGGGTCGTCTCAAACAAAACACGTCGCGCAGTGCGGCGTGTTTTTGTATCATGGTAAAATGTGCCCAAGTATGTCAAACGAAAAGATTCCGGATAAAGAAGAACAAAATGGGTCTCTTCCTAAAAAACAAGACGGAGGTACGCTTGGGCGTGATGTTTTCGGTGTATTGTCCGATGAAGATATTCAACCATACGATTTGGATGAGTCTGACGGGTCTCAAATCGAGCCTGGAATGACGGTGCAAACAAATATTCCTGCGATTCCTGGGGCTATAAGCTCCTACAGTTCCCCCCTGGGTCAGGGTTCTGATAATGCTTCGTTGGCAGGTGTTTCTGCGCTTGAACTGGAGAATAGAGCGAAGGAGGGGCACGCAATGACCCACGAACGGCTTGTAGAGACCGAAGCATTGTCCTTGAAACATTTGGTTTCCAGAACGCGAGCAACATTACAAAAAGAAGTTGACGCGCGACCGGCTCTTACAAACGTCGTTGAACTTATTGATGGTTTAGAAATACAGCTTGCTGGTCTGATTGAGGAGCTTGAAGATAATGCTGCGGATTGCGATGGGGTGCATATCGATGCATCTCGATACTCCCTGATGCCCATTGATACGCTAGTAGCGGCGATCGCAGAAGATCTTGCTCGAGTTTCAGAATTTGTTGGTCGAGATAGTAAAAATGGCTATTTAGGATCTACGTATACTGCTTCTGCAAAGACATATATTACAGAGCGGCTTCGCTATGAATCGCTGAGAGAATATTTACTCGTAAGCGCGAAACAGCAGGAGGGAAACCTCGGACAAGAAGGCGTGTCATCGCATCGCCAACATCCGTCTGAGGTTCCTACGACGGATATTGTCGATGAGTTTCGACGAGCCCAGATTTTGGACGACGCGCGCAACATCGTTGGCGTTGATGCACTCGCGACTCGATTGCGCATTATCGTCGCATTCTTTGACCGCTCTGCCGAGCTTCTCGCTCAGGAGAAAAATGCAGCCATTGCGCTACGGAAAAGGACGAAATTGACTTTGAATCGCGATCTGCTTCTTCGCGAAATTGATAGGCGCCTTGCGGACTCGATACAGACGCTTGGAATATCCGAATCCGCATCGGATCAAGGTATTCGTTCCGCGTATGAAAAACGAATGACTGAACTTGAGAAGAGGCATTCCAGTATAAACACGGAAGAGTATGCCCATCTGGTGGCAGAGCTCGAACACGCTCGCGATATGCTTCTAGGGAGGAGCGCGCAGATGCAATCTGAGGCTCGTGCTGTGCTTGGAATTGACGAAACAGCTTCAGAGTCGGAAATTTTGTCGATGTATACCCAGCGCGTGAACGCTGTAAACAGAGGAAAGACACACCTTTCTTCGATGGATGTTGAATTGATAGTAGGAGAACTCCGCCGATGCGTAGACAGCCTTATTTCGCCAGCGCGCCAAGGGCTTTTAAGAGACATTGCAACGCTTCGTATTTCGGAAGCGGCTTCGATGGAAGAAATACTTTCCGCATACGATCATCGTATTGCCGCTCTTGAGAGTGGGGGCAAACATGCGACTTCACGTGGAATCACCGAAAAGCGTACGGAGCTTGTGTTGGCTCGCGATAGAATGCTTTTATACAGAAAGGGACAGCAACAGCGAGAGATGGAGGCACTCGCCGCGAAGAATCCTCATGTGTTATTTGGCATTCCAGAAGATGCGACGCGTATGCAGATTGAGCAAGCGTTTGCTGCACATATGCAGGTTTTAGACTTTGATCGTGCGGAAGATCGAAGGGAAATAGCGGATCTTCAGCGCGCGCGGGAGCGATTGTTGGTTCGTGCTGAAGCTCGGGAAAAGGAAGAGACATTTCGTCGTGCAGAAGAGAATCGAGAGGCTCAAGAAGAAGCGGATCGGGCGCATTATGCCTGGCTTACAAGACCGATGGTTTTCCCGGAAGTTCAGAAGCAGGTTCCTGAGCAGAGGCGAGAGGTATCTGAAGGCCTCTTAACGAAGTTGGCCCGTATTCCTGGGCGATGGATTCGTGGATTAGTCCTCAGCGGAACCGCTTTTGCTGCTATTGGCGAATCCGCGGAGCATCAGAAGGAGATTGAGCAGGCGGCGGAATCTGCGCGCGCTGCTGAAACGTTGCGAAGTGATCAAGGAGGGGTAGACGTGGATCAGGATAGGAATACTGAGGATTCGGTGGCTACTCGAATCCTGCCTGTTGAAGTTCCAAATACCGACCATGTCGTTGCGGATCGTGAGACCTTGTGGAAAGTTCTGAGCGATGAAATTCGCAATCGCGATTTGCGTGTCACGAACGAAAAGATTGTGACATTGAAACATTACGCCGATTTGGAAAATCCGGGAGTCGATTGGGAAAAGCTTCAGGTTGGGCAGGTTATTCATTTGAAGCAGGTGGAGGGCATGCTCGATCAAATGGAAGGGAAGCCGACGCCGCTCCCAGAATCCGGATTCCGTGCGGTGCTCACAGACGAATCCATTGCTGAGGACAATATTCCTGCATCAACCTTCGGTAAGGAAGTTCAACGAATCAATCATGTTATTGATAGAGGAATGACTCCGGAATTCGCAGAAGCTAAGGCGTATAGCGACATTCCTCGCAACGGACACGAAAAACACGCGATGGTGAAAGGGGAATGGATTTACAAGATTATTCACCTCATGCTTGGTGAGAGCGGCTTCAACTGGAGTGTGCCACGCATGACGCGATTGAAAAACATGACACTGCAGGAGAATGGATTATCGGAAGCTCAGGCCGCGAAGCTTCCGCCCGGTGCGATTGTTTCATTCAATAGCGTGCTTCAAGAAATTCAAGCAATGAAAGCGGCAAAGGAAAAGACGAAAAAGAAGTAGAGACGCATGACGGCCGGCTTCCCGAGGGATGCCGGCCGTTCGTGTTGGTGACGTGTTCGTCCTACGCCGCGCTGAGCGCGTGATCGAAGCGCCGCTCGATTTCTCGCAGCCCGTCGGCTCTGTCGTCTCCCCGGTGGGCGACGCCGCGAATGAGATCCGTGATTTCACCCATCTCGCGGAGATGGTAGGGCTGGACCCAGGGGGCGCAGTCCATCATCCATTGCAGGCCCGCCTCACGGAAGCGTTGCAGCGCGTCAATGTCTCCGCTGTTCACCATCTGGATGGCCGCCGAGAGTTGGTCGCGGAGCGCGACGGCCTTCAGGAACGCAGCCGCCCGACGAGCATTGCTCGCGATGCGGTTGTACTGCCTCGCTTCGAAGCCGTCGATCATTTCCTGTACTGCGGCGTGCGCGAATGCCGTCCAGGGAAGGATCGGGTTGATGAAGCTCCGTTTGAGCTCGTCGCGGTACCCCTTGAGTCGCTTGACGAAGTTGGTCACGCGCTGCTCGCTGACACCCAGCGGAAGCTCGGTGGTGATACCGAGCCACCACGACTTCTTGTCGTCGAGCTCTGTCGCCATCCGGCTACAGCGCTGGACCACGCGACCGATCCACTCCTCGATGTCGCGGCCACTGTACGTGACGGCCTCGAGCACATCGTGCTGGTCCGCGGTGAGCGCTTCCGCGCGGCGTTGAATGGCACGAACGATGAGCACGTAGCGGTACACATTCCGGCGGTTGATGGAATCGAGGGGATTCTCCATGCTCGCGAGGAATGCGCGGATCTCCTTAGCAAGCTTCGCGTTGGAATGCACGAAATTCTTGAGGAAGCGGATGTTCTCGCGGTGCGTCTCTGCATCGATCCGACGCTTGAGGCGGGTCTTCAGTGCGAACCCAAGCTTTTCGTCGCTCATCACGACGAGCGTGCGGAGAAGGACGATTTCGTTCTTCACTCGGCTTGCCGCACGACGCATGGCGCGGTTCACGCCGAACACCCCTGCTTCGAAGCCGGAGACGATCGGAAGGCGCTTCAGCTTGGTGGGATCGTCGGCTCCGTAGATTTTGCTGCCCGGGGCGAAGATCACTTCGCGATCCACCTTCGTGAACCGCTGGAACACCTGGAAGCTCTGGGGGCCGCTCGTCATGCCCCACACCGATCCTTCGGAGAGACACGCGGCTTCGCCTTCAATGATGCGTCCGATGTGGCCGGAACCGTCCGGAGTGATGACGCCCTCGTGATTGACGAAGAGCATCAGTGCGAGCACGTGGACGAGGGGGAGGGTCGGGATGGGCTTGTCGCCAAGGGGGCTGATCACGATATTTTCCGGTCTGAGTGTGATACTGGCACGGGTGTGCCGGCGCAAGAGAATAGCCAGGTTTGTGGCTTGACGTCAAAGGGGTATTTCGCTATCCTTTGCGCATTCTTCAATTCTCCCTATGCCATTGCCGTCATTCCGAAGCTCACGTTCAAAGGTTCGCCGACGCCGTTCCCACCACGCGTTGAAGGCCCAGCAGGTCGCGGTTTGCGCAAAGTGTGAGGCAATTCTTTTGCCACACCGCGCATGTAAGAACTGCGGAGCATACGGCGATCGCAACGTTGCAAAGAAAGGCGCTGCAGAGGTAAAGAAGGCTATCGCGAAGACGGTCAAGAAGGCTCCAGCAAAGAAGGTTGCGGCAAAGAAGACGTCCAGCCAGCCTGGCCACGAAGGTCATAACCACGAGTAAATTCCAACACAATGCCTGCCGTTTGGCGGGCGTTGTTGTTTTCGGTATACTCTCAGCAATCTATGTCGAATCGCCACCTGGCTCGTACAATGGCCATGCAAGTTCTTTACGAATGGGATTTTCGCGGAAAGGAGGCGGTACGGCTTCCGGAAGTTGTTGCGTTGGTTCGCGAAGAATTTGCACCGAAGTTCGATGATGGTGGCTACGTGGAGCAGCAGGTTGGTGAAATCATCAATCATCTTCCAGCGATCGACACCATGATTAATACGTTCATGCCGAACTGGACAGTGGATTCGATCACGATTATTGATCGAAACATTCTCCGACTTGGTGTGTACGAGCTGCGTTTCGATCAATCAATTCCGTCAAAGGTCGCCATCAACGAAGCGATCGAGCTTGGAAAGAAATTCGGTGGGGAAGCATCAGGAAAGTTCGTGAACGGCGTACTTGGTGCGATTTTGAAGGATATGGCCGCAAAGGGGGAGAAGAAAGAAGCCGATGTGGAACGGGAGAAACGTGGAGACGTTGCCGATGGCGCGTCTCCAGAAGAATCGATCAAAGAAAAATAGTATGCAGAAAGATATTGAGGCACTCGCAAAAATCTTGAATATTCCTTTGAAACCCGGCGGTCACCTTGAACAGGCCGTTGTTCATCGTTCCTATTTGAACGAACATCCGGATTTTCCATTGGCACACAATGAGCGCTTGGAGTTTCTTGGCGACGCCGTCCTCGAGCTCGTTGTTACTGAGCATCTCTATAACACGTACGAGAATCCGGAAGGCGAGCTGACAACGTGGCGATCGTCGATTGTGAATGGAGACAGTCTTGCTGTCATCGGTCACGAAATTGGCATCGAGCCATACTTGTATCTTTCACGAGGTGAGGAAAAGGATTCGAACTCAAAGGCGCGTCGCTACATTCTTGCAAACGCGATGGAAGCGATTATCGGCGCCATCTACTTGGATTTTGGATGGGATCTCTCGAAGGAGTTTATTCTCAAACACGTTGTCTCGAAACTTGGCGACATCATCGCAGAACGTTCGTACATCGACCCAAAGAGTAAGTTTCAGGAAGCGGCGCAATCGCGGTTGTCCGTTACGCCGAGTTACAAGGTTCTTGAGGAATCCGGACCAGACCATCAAAAGACATTCATCATGGGTGCATATCTTGGCAAAGATTTGATTGCGAAGGGGGAGGGAACAAGTAAGCAAGAAGCGCAGATTTCGGCCGCCGCGAATGCGTTGAAAGAAAAGGGGTGGTAAGAATCGGGCACAAATAAAACGAGGAACCGATGTGGTTCCTCGTTTTATGGTGCGAGCAGAGGGACTCGAACCCCCGACCCTTTGGTTCGAAGCCAAATGCTCTATCCAACTGAGCTATGCCCGCATATCCACTGAACGTCGCAATAGTACTCGTTTTCTTGACCCTGGTCAAAAAATTGTGCATCATACAGCCGTTCGCATCGGTAGCTCAGCGGTAGAGCAGGTGACTCTTAATCACTTGGTCGTGGGTTCGAATCCCGCCCGGTGCACCAGAACACGATCTCCCATTTGGGAGGTCGTTTTCTTTTTTGCTATACTGTACGCAATATGTCCATGCTTCTTCTTGCCGGCATTGTATTGACCGGCTTTCCGCTCCTGCTCATTATCGGCTTTGCGAGCTATATCTTCTTTGGCTTCATCAACGACGACAAGGACGCACGAGCCGTCCTGAACGTGGTTCTTGCAGTGATGGGTATCGGCATCGTCCTCATTCTTGCCTATTTCGCTACAAAGATCTTCGTCATCACGCCGTAAGCGGCGAAATCGATTCCAAACAAAAGGCGCCCCTTTCGGAGCGCTTTTTGATTAGCTGACCAACTTGCCTTTGAGCGCATCCTTCAAGGCCTTTCCGGCTTTGAACTTTGGCACGCGAACGGCAGGAACTTGGATCTTTTCGCTTGGGTTTCGTGGATTTACTCCCATACGAGCGGATCGAGTTCGGGCAGAGAACGTGCCGAATCCTGCGATGGTGACCTCGTCGCCATTCATGAGGGCAGCCGTTACGATTGCCTCGAAGGCTTCTACGATATCCTCAGCGGATTTCTTTGGCACCCCAAGCTTTTCTGAAAGACGAAGCGCGAGTTCTGCCTTATTCATAGAAAACGTAAGGTCAAATGAATGCGCTTATCTTAGCGGAATTTCTGATGGGCGTCAAGCATTTCACTTATCTGGCGTATTCGGTGACTCGAGTTTCGCGGATAATCGTTACGCGAACTTCTCCGGGGTAGGTAAGGTCTGCCTCAATCTTCTTGGCGATATCGCGGGCAAGATTGTGGGCAGAAAGATCGTCCACAACGCCTGGTTGCACGAAGACACGAACCTCACGACCAGCCTGGATGGCGTACACTTTTTCGACGCCCGGGAATCCAGATGCGGTCATTTCAAGATCCTGAAGACGTTGCAGATACTCTTCGAGACTGTTTCGTCGAGCGCCCGGTCGAGCTCCCGATATCGCATCAGCTGCCTTCACGATAACGCCTTCCAGCGTTCGCGGCTTGTCCTCGTGGTGAGCGATGGATTGGTAACAAAGTTCTTCAGGGAACCCAAACTTCTTCATGATGTTGTACCCAATCTGTGGGTGCGCGCCCTGCATGTCGTGATCCACCGCCTTTCCGATGTCGTGGAAGAGCCCTCCCTTTTTACAGATCATCGCATCGGCACCAAGTTCTTCCGCCATCATGCCGGAGAGACGAGCGACTTCGATGGAATGTTGAAGCACGTTTTGTCCGTAGCTTGTACGGAATTTCAAGCGGCCAAGAATGGCGACGAGTTTTGGATCGATGCTTGGGACTGGGATGCCGAGTTCGTACAGCGCGTCTTCGCCGGCCTTGCGCATGTCCTTCGCGAGTTCCTGCTTTGCGGCGTTGATCGCTTCTTCAATCTTCGCAGGTTGAATACGTCCGTCCTTCAATAATGCTTCCAGTGCGCGCTTGGCAACCTGACGACGAACAGGGGAGAACCCGCTGATCGTGATGGAATTTGGCGTGTCGTCGATGATGAGCTCACAGCCGGTGAGATGCTCAAGTGTTTTGATGTTGCGACCTTCTTTTCCAATGATGCGTCCCTTCATGTCGTCGCTAGGAAGATCCACGAACGTCGTGGTTGCATCAACTACTTGGCTACTCGCAAACTTACTGATGGCCAATGAAAGCACGTTGCGTGCCTTGGCCTCTACGGCGTCTTCGCTGATCTGATCCATCTTTCGGATGCGCGAGAGCATCGCGTCGGTTTCTGTTTCCTCGATGCGCTTGAAAAGCACTTCAGCTGCAGCTTCTTTTGTCATTCCTGCTACAGATTGGAGCTTCGTAAACGCCTCGTCGTGGAGCTTTGCGACGTCGGTTTTTGCGACGACAAGTTTCTCCTTTTCTTCCTCGAGCTTTGTCTTTTTGTTTTCGAAGTCGAGGAGCGTTTCATCAAAACGACGCTCGCGATCTGCGATTCGAGTCTGCGCCTCCTTGAGTCCGGTTTCGTGGAATGCGAGTTCGCGTTTTCCATCCTCAACAATCTTCATCGCCCGTTCTTTGGCATCAAGCAAAAGTTGCTGCTCCGTGGTGCGAGCGGCTTGAACGATATTCTGCTCTCGAGATTTTGCGTCTTGCGCGATGCGATCTTCTTCAGCTCGCGCCTTTTTGAGGATTTCTTCTGCACGAGCTTCGGCATTTCCGGCAATCTGTTTTCCGCGAACGTCACGAACGAAGTATCCAATGGCGCCTCCTGCAGCAATCGCGAGAAGGGCGGTGATAAGAGTAGGCATACGGAATCACCCGGCCGAATTCCGAAAACAAAGGGGGAGGATTGTTCAAAAACATCAAGAGTAAACCCAGATTTGTGCCACCGGAACTGGACGAGTTCAACAAGATTTACGCCTCGAGCGTATCACGGTACCAGCTTTTTCGCCAACGATGCCCAATTTTCAGGGGTAATATCGCTGAGCGGGGTTGTGGAATCGATTCCGTACGGTCCGATAGCCGATCGGCGGAGCTGGGTAAGGTATCCAGCCGTCCCAAGATTCTCGCCGAGATCTCGAGCGATGGCTCGAATATAGGTTCCCGATGAGCAGTCGATGACGACGGGGAGGTTTAGGGGGAGAATGAGCGATCGTTGCGTTTGAGCGACCGGCGGATTACCACCTTGAGCGAATTGAGCGTCCTGAATTACAAATCGGGAAATCTTTACCGGCCGTGGTGGTCGGTCAATTTCGATACCTTTACGGGCGAGGTCGTAGAGTTTCTGTCCACCGATCTTGATCGCGGAATGCATCGGGGGAATCTGAAGAATGTCGCCCGTGAGACTTTTCATCGCCGTTTCGATCGCTTCCAAGGTTAGATCGGCTCCACCGACCGCAACGATCTCGCCTTCTGGATCAAGCGTCGTCGAGCTTTCGCCTAGTCGGATGATCGCTTCATACGTCTTTCCCATGCCAAGGAATGTATTCAAATGCTTCGTCGATTCTCGTCCAACGCCAAGAATCAACATCCCCGTTGCAAACGGATCCAACGTACCGGCATGGCCAACGGTGCGCTCGCCGGTAATTTTGCGAACCCGGTCCACGACGTCGTGGCTGGTGATGCCTGCGGGTTTGTCGATGAGGAGGAATGGCATAGATCGATGTGCCGATTCTTGTTACTTGGTTTCATTCTGCGCTTGAACCGTTACCCCAATATTCTGGAGCGCATGTTGTACCGCGAGCACCTCTTTTTCATCGATAGAGCTCAGGAGGAGCGTTGTGTTCTCATTGAACGTACAGGAAAACGTCCACTGGATATAATTTCCTCCTCCTCCGTGTCTGTACCGTCGGAGACGGTTTGTGAGAGAGACCTGGATTTGTGTAAAGGAGACAGGCTCTGCACCTGTGAATGTTCCGTAAACGGTGCGAATATTTTTTCCAGACGGATTCCACTCAGAGACGATGTCGGTTGGGATTGGACCCCGATATATCCTTCTGGGTAAGAGAATGCACACGAGAGCGATGGCATAGACTATCCCAATGGTGAGGGCGTTATTGTGCAAAAGACTCGATTCCGAATAGCCGATAGAAAAAAAGAGAAAACCAAATACGATGAGTGGAATAATCAAAAATTGAAATACTCGAGTCCAAGGTCCGTATGTGTGGATGACGAGCGTATTCTCTTGCTGCGTTACGCGACCCCATTGATTATGTGCGATTACCTCTGCCTTCATAGGTTGTTTTCTATTCTGTAAGTATGTCATACACTGTGCACATCTATGAACCAACCGCTCAAAATTATCTTGTGTGGGCCGCCAGGATCTGGAAAGGATACGCATGCCGCAGTGCTTTCGGCAACGTTTGGTATCCCGACGATTTCCATGGGTGGACTCTTGCGATCCGAAATTGTGAAGCAAACCGCGGATGGTATTACTGCGGCTGGCTACATGTCGCGCGGCGAAATGGTGCCGGAGGAGATTGTGACGCGGTTGGTGAAAGAACGGCTGGCGGACGAGAGTTGCAAGAATGGTTACATCTTGAACGGATACACGCGGTCGCTCGACAAGCTCGAGACCTATCTTTCTTTCGATCACCCAACGCACGTTGTCCATTTATTGCTTGCCGACGACGACGTTCGCGATCGTTTAAAGGTTCGTGGGAGGCATGATGATCAGGCCCACGTTGTTGATGCGCGTTTGAAACTGTATCACGAGTCGGAAACGCTGGTGTGCGAGTTTTGGAAGAACGATCCGTCCGTTTGGTATAAAGAAATTTGGACGAACCGCGTACCGATTGACATTACCAAGGACATCATCGATTTCATGCACGCTTCCATGCACATGCAAAATAGGTTCACCAAATAAACGAACGACCGCGGCTCCTGCGTAGGAGCCGCGGCGCGTTGGCGACGTAGGCAGAGTGCCGAGATGTGGCGCGGTCAGTAGTCACCATCGTCGTCTTCGTCCCCGTCTGGGTTTTCGTTATCGAGATCGTCTTGGATGATCCACCGGTCTTGGCTGCCCGAATTCTCCGGTGCAACGTCGGTACCGGCCGACAGAACCCAGATGAACGGGGCTTGAGGCTCGGCGGGACGAGCCCTGCCGCTACAGGTGGGACACGTTTCTTTTGAGCATGTACAGCGGATCATCCAAGGGTGCCTCCTTTGTGCCTGTACACAATGTAAGGCTTTTGAAAATTTTCCGCAATAAATGCAGCCGCCGCGACTCCTGCGTGGAGCCGCGGCGCGTGTTCGGGGAATCGTGTGTGGTGCGCTTGGTGTCAGAAGCGCCCTCAGGGATCGAGCGGCCCTCCGGGCCCGCGGCCGAGCCCTCGGGTCTGTCGTGCGCCTTCCACCGCTGCCCGACCGAGCTCGGGTCCAGTCATCTTGAACACGCGATCGAATGCCCCGCGCGTTTCCGGTCGTTGCTGATCGTTCACGATCGCTTCGGCCGTGGTTTCTTCGAACACGGCGTCGGCACCGGCCTTGGACGCGATGTCCGCGCCACGCTCGGCGACCCGCGCGTCCCAGTCGGCGAAGCAGGCAGCTTCGTCTCTCGGATCGATCCACGGAACCTCAGCGTCGGGCGGCAGAGGCGGACCGTGCATCGTCCGGAGCTCGACGGGCTTGTTGGGGTGAAGCGGACAGATCCGTCCGGTGTGTTGTCCGCAGACGCAGGTATTCTCGGCCATCGGCAATCCTCACGGGTGTGCTTGAAATGTACGGCTTTTGAAAATTTTCCGCAATAAATGCAGCCGCCGCGACTCCTGCGTGGAGCCGCGGCGCGTTGGCGACGTAGGGTGCCGAGATGTGGAGCGGTCAGCAGTCACCTTCATCGTCATCCCCATCTGGGCCTCCGCCAATCACCTCGTCATCGATGTTGTCGCCCCACCAGTCTTTGTTGCCCGAATCCTCCGGTGCAACGTCGGTACCGACCGACGGAACCTGGCCGAGCGACGTTTGAGGCCTGGCGGGACGAGCCCTGTCACTGCAGGTGGGACACGTTTCTTGTGAACAGCGACAAAGAATGTCTTCCATGAATGCCTCGGTGTGCGTATTTAATGTACGGCTCCGGAGTATTTTACGCAATTCCGAACGAACGTTTGAACATGAGCATTTCCACAGATATCATCCGATCGGATGGTATTTTCGGAAGAAAAGAACACGAAACGAACAACCGCGACCCCTTGCGTGGAGCCGCGGCGCGTGTTCGGTGATTTGGTCGTCGTCGCCTTCAGGAAGAGCCGGTGTGCGCTTCGCACGGAGAGCCGGGTCGGCAGTGCGGGCAGTCTGGCGCCCGCGTGGCGGTCGCTCGGCGTTCGGAGTCGGGGACTTGTCCAGTCATTCGACCCCAAAGTGCCTCGTATTGTCCATCGTCGAGAGCCTCCTTCGGATTGGGCAGTTCCGCCCTTGCTCGAGGGTATCCCATGATCGGTACTCTTGTTTTGTGATTGTTTTCGTGTTCGGAAACCAAAAGAAGGGTAGCTCCCGGGAAAGATTATCGCAATCCTCAGTCATTTCTTGCCCCAAAGCCGTTCGTCGAGTACACTCTTGGCCATGAACATCTCTGAACTTGCCCGCCGGTTGCGGGTTTCTACTGAAGAATTGCGTTCCAAGCTGCCGGAGCTTGGTTTCGATATTGGTGGCAAGGCCATCAAAATTCCAGATCGCGACGCTGGCCGCATCATGAATGCATGGCAAGACTACAAAAAGCGCCAATACCTCCAGCAAAAAATGGAGAACCAGAAGGCACAGATGCTTCTCAAGGAGAAGGTAAAGTCTGGCGACGCGCCAAAGGTAAAGATCCCACCAACGCTTTCCGTGCGTGAATTTGCGGTTGCACTGAACATGCCGGTGGCGAAAGTCATGCAGGAACTCATGAAGGCCGGTATTTTGGCCAGCTTGAACGAACGTATTGACTACGAAACGGCGTCGATCGTGTCTGAGGATCTTGGGTTCATCACCGAACCGATGGAATCAGCCGACGAGTCTGTTGATGCTCACGCGGCGGATCGTATGGCCGAGGTGAAGGAAGAGGAATCGCATCATACGGAAAATCTTGTTGCTCGTCCGCCGGTTATTGTTGTTATGGGACACGTGGACCACGGTAAGACGCTTATTTTGGACACTATTCGAAAGACTCGCGTTATCGACACGGAAGCTGGAGGAATTACGCAGCACATCGGTGCATATCAGGTGGAAAAGAACGGAAAGATGCTTACGTTTATTGATACTCCTGGCCACGAGGCGTTTACCGTGATGCGTTCGCGTGGTGCGAAGGTTGCGGACGTGGCGATTCTCGTTATTGCTGCAGACGACGGCATGCGCCCGCAGACTCGCGAGGCGATCGACATCATTAAGGCTGCAAAACTCCCGTTTGTTGTTGCGATTAACAAGATGGATAAGCCGGGCGCAAACATCGAGCTTGTGAAGAGCCAGCTTGGTGAACTTGGATTAACGCCAGAAGACTGGGGAGGGAAGACGATTTGTGTGCCGGTGTCTGCAAAGACTGGCGCAAACATCGATCAACTCCTCGATATGGTGTTGTTGGTTGCTGATCTTGAGAAAGAACACATCGTCGCAAATCCAAACCGCCACGCCGTTGGAACAATTATTGAATCGCACGTGGACAAGGGCCAGGGCCCTGTTGCGACGATCATCGTCCAAACCGGAACATTGCACGCCTCGGATATTCTTTCTGTGCAGGGCGTGAACTACGGTAAGGTTCGGGCAATGAAGTCGTTTGACGGTAAAGCGATTAAAGAAGCGCCTCCTTCAACGCCGGTGATGATTCTTGGCTTTAAGGAAGCGCCTTCCGTTGGGGATATTTTGGAAGTTCCGGAAAACGCCGACGAATTGCAGACCATCAAGTCGCAGGCCACAAAGAAGAGTGCTGTTGGACAGATGACGGTAAAGACGACTAATCAAACAGAAGAGGAAGTGGAAGAGGACGGCAGCAAGGCGGTGCTTAATGTGTTCGTGAAGGCCGACATGCTTGGATCGCTCGAGGCAATTATCGGTATGTTGGAAAAGATCGACAACCCATATGTTGGTTTGACGATTGTGGGAAAAGGTCTCGGAAACGTGACCGATGCAGAAGTTTTGCGTGCAGAGGCTGCGAACGCCGTGGTGCTTGCGTTCAATGTGAAGCCAACGCCGGCCGCGCACGAACTCGCTCGTGATAAGCATATCGCCGTCGAAGAATATTCGGTTATTTATAAGCTCTTCGAAAATACGGTCGAGCGACTGAAGAAGCTCATTCCTTCTGAAAAGATCCATACTGAAGTTGGTGTTGCCGAAGTGCTCGCGCTCTTCAAGAAGACTGACAAGGGCCATATCGTTGGCGCAAAGGTGAAGAAGGGCAAGCTTATTCCAGGTGCCATCGTTCGCGTGCTCCGCGAAGGAAAGATTGTGGGAGAGGGAAAGATTGAAGCGCTTCAGAGTGGGAAATCTGCAGTAAAGGATGTGCTTGCGGGCCAAGACTGTGGATTAAGTTTTGTGGGCAAGACAAAAATTGAAATCGGCGATATCCTTGAGGCCTACACCGAAGAGCTTCATGCCCGTACATTGAGTGTAGAGGGTGCAAAGTAGTCATCGATAATTTTTTCTATGCAAGAACTCAATTCATCGAACTTTGATGCAGTGGTGTTGCAGTCGTCGTCACCGGTGCTGATTGATTTCTGGGCGCCGTGGTGCGGTCCATGCAAGATGATGGCTCCAACGATTGAGGTATACGGCAATGAGCATCCAGAAATTCTCGTCGTTAAGGTGAATGTGGACGACGCACCAGACTTGGCACAGCGCTACAATGTGCTCTCCATCCCAACATTCATGGTGATGAAGGGTGGGGCAGTGGTTGAGCAGTTTGCCGGAGCAATGACGAAAGACGTTCTCGCAGAACGCGTTGCACGACATCTCTAGGAAGTAAAAGTGAGGGCAGAGGGCAATGAGCAAGGGAATTTCCATTGCCTCTGTCCTTCGCCCTCATTTTTCTGTTAAAATTTCCCCAACTATGGAAACCCAAAACGTCGTGATTATCGGTTCTGGTCCTGCGGGCTACACTGCAGCAATTTATGCGGCACGCGCCAATCTTTCGCCAACGATGATCGCGGGTTTACAGCCTGGTGGACAGCTCACGCTTACATCCGACGTGGAGAATTGGCCAGGCGAGGCTGACGGCGTTCTTGGGCCGGAACTGATGGAGAAGCTCAAGAAGCAGGCACTTCGTTTTGGTACCGAATTCATCGACGATGTGGTAACTGAAGTCGTCGGAACTTCATCACCGTTTACGATCAAAACTGCAACGCGATCGATTCAATCGAAAGCCGTCATCATCGCGACCGGTGCGTCGGCGATGTGGCTTGGTGTTCCTGGGGAAGAACGATTGCAGGGTAAGGGTGTTTCCGCGTGCGCAACGTGCGATGGATTTTTCTTCCGCGGAAAAGAAATCGTTGTGGTTGGCGGGGGAGACACGGCGATGGAAGAAGCGACGTTCTTGACTCGCTTCGCAAACAAGGTGACTATCGTTCACCGTCGCGAAGAGTTCCGTGCATCAAAAATCATGATCGATAAGGCCAAGAATAACCCAAAAATCGAGCTCGTGATGAACACGACAATTGAAGAAATTCTCGGCGACGATCACGTGACGAGCCTTCGAACACGAAATGTCGTCAGCGGCGAAGTTGGCGAGATCGTATGTGATGGAATCTTTATGGCCATCGGTCACAAGCCGAATACCGCAATCTTTAAAGGCCTCATCGATCTCGATGAAAAGGGTTATATCGTCACGAATCCTCGATCAACGGCGACGAATATTCCCGGAATTTTTGCTTGCGGCGACGTCGCGGACCACGTCTATCGCCAGGCTGTTACCGCCGCCGGAACCGGATGCATGGCCGCGCTTGATGCTGAGCGATGGATTGAATCTCAGGAGTAATCCTGGACGTTTTTCAGATTTTCGAGTATATTCTTACCGCTGTCCGCTTCGGTTGATCTCCCGGTATTCCAATTCCGTCCGTATTGGTTCGCTGAATGGAGCTTCGAAAGCGGACACCCTCCTCCTGACGACGAACGACCCGCACCCGTTCCGGCCGTCGTCGTGCACGAGCGCATTGCATTGTCGTAGTCTCGCGACGCCGATGACGCAGTGTGTCCCTATGGCGGGAGAGGCGCTATTGCTGGTGTGCCGATCAGAATTTCGTGCACCCCTTTGACGCCTTTCCCGTCATTCCCTTCCTTGAGTTCAGCGTTTCCACAATGATCGGAGCTCTTCCGCCTCAGATTGCTGAGCTACCGGATCACGGAAATGTTGGACTCACCCCTTATCCCTTGCGTTCAAGTTTTCTATTGAACATCGTTGCAACCTCAACCTCAAGTTGTTGTCAGCCCTGCACACTGAATGCAGCGTTTTTCGCAGAGATCGTGAACGTAGGGGGTTTCTTCCACTCGGCTGACGTCGAGTACACGCTTTGTTGAGCTTCGTGATGATGGTGCTGAGGGTCTCCGCATGTCCTTGGTTCCTCCGGATCTCGAAGTTCAACAAACTCTGCCCAGCGATGGGCACACGGTTCGGCCACTCCGGGGGTTCGCCTCGTTTGAGTGCTGGATAGTTCGGCGCGTTCTGTTGGTTCATCGCCTGGAGACTGATGGATTGATGGAACGCGCCGTTTTCGTTTTTTTGACACGTCCATTTCTGATATCATTCTCCATATGTCTGATGTCGGAGAACAAGTTTTCGAGAAAAACTACACCACCACACAACTCCTTCGAGATGTGTGGCATTTTCTTTCGCCGTATAAAGGCAAAGTGATTTTTGCGACGATTGCGCGATTGCTTGGCGACTTGGCATGGCTGTATCCGGCGTGGGCGCTTGCGTTAACTATCGCATTCTGTGCAGGTTGGAAATCTGGTGATTCGTTGGGTCCAATTTGGATGATTTTTGGCTTATGGATTCTTGCCACTGTTACTCGATTGGTCGGTCAGTTTTGCGCAAGAATTTTCGGTTTTGCGGCCGGAGAGCGTGCCGCCCTTGATGCGCAGGCGCAATTTATTAAACAGCTTTTCGCGCTCGACATGTCGTGGCACGAGCGCGAGAACGCTGGGAATAAAATGAAGCGCATTGAGCGGGGGAGCGATGCGATTGATCGGCTTTTACGTATTTGGATTAATAGCGCTATTGAAGTCGGCGTAAACCTTATTGGAACTGTCGTGATCATTGCGTTTGTTGATAGGACGATTGGGGTGATTACTGGAATCTTTATTGGTGTATATAGCGTAATGTCGTGGTATTTGCTGAAGAAGGCTCGTGCTGCTGCGCAACAGGTGAACGCAAAAGAAGAAGAGTTGAGTGGAGCAATGTTTGAAGGCGCGAATAACATTCGCACGGTAAAGGTTCTTGGGATGTCGTCGTCGATCACGACGAAAATTCATCGAATCACCGCGGAAGTTTTTGATCGTGTGAAACATCGAATCTTCCGTTTTCAGACGCGGACGATTGTGTTGGGATCATGGTCCAATGGATTCAAGCTTGCGGTACTTCTCGCGATCGTATTTGGGATTACTCGCGGATACTACGGCGTGAGTTTTTTAATTGTGTTTAACATGTACTTTGGTCGGGTGAACGAATCCGTTTCCGAGCTTTCGGATAACGTTCAGGACTTTATTCTCGCGAAGCTCGCCATAGCGCGGATGCAGGAGGTGCTCAACGTGCCATCGTTTCCGGATGGTGAGCATGCAACACGAGCATTTCCTGCAAACTGGCAAACAATTTCCGTTCGCAATCTCTCGTTCTCTTATGGCGGGGATGAAGTACTTCATAATGTTTCGTTTGATCTTCGCCGTGGCGAGCGTATTGGTTTGGTTGGATTATCCGGAGCAGGGAAATCGACGCTCTTCAAGCTGTTGCTGAAGGAAAACGAAAATTATACGGGCGAGATTTTGGTGGACGACGTGCCGCTGCGGTCTGTGAAGAAGAGCTCATATTATCAAAAAGCAACCGTGGTGTTGCAGGAAACCGAAGTGTTCAATCTTTCGTTGCGAGAGAATATTCTCCTTGCGAATCCGAAGAAGAAAGACGATGCATCGCTGAAGAAGGCGTTGAATATTGCGCACGTCACGTCGTTCCTTCATCGGTTATCTCAGGGCGTCGAGACGATGATCGGCGAGAAAGGTGTAAAGCTTTCTGGTGGCGAGCGCCAGCGAGTTGGAATCGCACGTGCCGTGTTTAAGGAGCCGGAAGTGTTATTCCTCGACGAGGCAACGTCGCATCTTGATGTGGAATCCGAAGAGAAGATTCAGGACTCACTGCATGTGTTTTTCAAGAACGTCACCGCGCTCGTTATTGCTCATCGACTCACAACGATCAAGGAAATGGATCGGATTCTCGTGCTCGAGGGCGGGAGCATCATCGAATCTGGAACATTCGCTGAACTGTACGATCGAAAAGGCCGATTCTTTGAGCTTTGGGAGAAGCAGAAATTAGGGTAGGTATTTCTTGTTCTTCAGCCGCTCCGGCAAGTAGTCTTGTTTCGCATCGTCCGCATTCTTGAAGTTTGGCGTGTACTTGTAGCCTTTACCGTAGCCGAGTTCCTTCATGAGTTTCGTTGGTGCGTTGCGCAGATGGATCGGAACCGGCTCATTCGGAAGGTTTTGAATATCATCGGAAATACTTTGCCACGCCGTGTACAGCGCATTGGACTTCGGTGCTTTCGATAAGTACGCCACGCACTGTGCGATATTCACTGAACATTCCGGCATGCCGATCTGGCCTGCGGCATCGTGCGCGGCAATAGCCTGAACAAGCGCGTTCGGATCCGCGAGACCAATGTCTTCGCTTGCGAATCGAATCAACCGGCGCGTGACGTAGCGTGGGTCTTCCCCAGAAAGCAGCATCCGCCCCATCCAATACAGTGCCGCATTCGCATCGTTCCCGCGCATGGATTTGTGCAAAGCAGAGATGATGTTGTAATGCTCTTCGCCATCTTTGTCGTAGTGGAGATGCGATTTCGCAAGCGCGGTCTTGATGAGATCTGATGTCACATTGATTTCTCTCCCTCCATTTATGGGGGGAGTCGGAGGGGGGCTTGATTGTGAGGGGGCTTTCGAGGGTCTTGCAGTCTTCACCGCCAGATCAAGCGTATTCAAAGCACTTCGCGCATCGCCGTTTGCAAAGTTCGCTAACATGCCAACCGCTTCGTCGTCGATCGCGATTGCTTCTTTGCCGAGTCCGAGTTCTTTATCGGCGATCGCGCGCTTCAAGATCTTTACAATCGATTCTGGTTCAAGCTGCTTGAGGACGATCACGCGCGATCGGGAAAGCAACGCACCGTTTACGGCGAAGGATGGATTTTCAGTGGTCGCGCCGATGAGAGTAATCGTTCCGTTTTCCACCGATGGGAGAAATGCATCTTGCTGCGCCTTGTTGAATCGGTGAATCTCGTCAACGAACAAAATGGTCTTTCGTTTGTAATATTTCCGATCGGTTTCCGCTTGGTCGATAATCGTTCGCACGTCCTTTACGCTGCCTCCAACCGCACTAAAGGGAACGAACCGCGCCTTCGTCATGGTTGCGACGATTCTGGCGAGTGTGGTTTTTCCCGTTCCCGGCGGCCCCCAAAGCATCAAGGATGGCACGTCATCGGAAACAATCGCCGTATGCAACGGCGAGCCCGGCCCAACCACATCCTGCTGACCCTCGAATTCCTCGAGTGTCCGTGGCCGCATTCGTTCCGCGAGCGGCGTGTTTGCGGAAGGTTGGGTGATGACAGAGTCGAAGAGGTCCATACAAAAGAATTGTACGGCGTTTGTTCGGAAACAGGAACGCCGCCAGCCCACAGGGGATGGCGGCGTCCGTCGTCTGCGGTTCGTCGTCGCGAGCTCCGCAGCTAGACTGCCGGGGGAGCGTCGGGGAGCTGCTCAGCGAGAGCGCGAAGGATCCCTGGCGTGATCGCGTCGATGGTGGCCGCGATGTCGTGAGCTCGAGGGAGTGTCACCGTGAAAGCCAGGATCTGGGACGCTTTTCGAACTTCATGGTGGTGTGTGCGCACTTCGTCTGTGTTTGTTCGCTCATCCGCACTGAGGCTTCGCATCAAGCCGAGGGTGCACGTGAGGAGGTTGGTATCCACTGTAATCCCGGTTTGCTGGAATGATGCCCGCGGCCCTTCGATGTGTTCCCGAGGCACGTGCGCTTTGATGAGTGCCGCGAGAGCAAGGAGATCGACAGTCGGAACGGTGACACGGGTGACTGCGAATCCTTGTGCCTTGTTTACGAAGCACGAGACGACTTCATCGATTCGCTTGCTGAGCGGGAAGATGTGAGCGATCGTGATGGTGCTCTGATCTGCGTTGAGGCCGATCAGGGTCGTCGGTGCGATCGGGTTGAAGACCATGGCCATTGGAACCTCTGGGTGCGTGTACTGTAGCCTATCGGTTCTTTTTTATCATCTTCACTCCTTCAGTCATCCCCGCGCAGGCGGGGATCCAGATCGTTTGGAATATTGGAATATATAAAACGAGAATCCTTCTAAAACAGGAACGCCGCCAGCCCACAGGGGCCGGCGGCGGTCGTCGTGTGTGTTGTCGGGACTTGTCTCAGCCCCTGTTCTGCTCGTATTTTTTGAGTGTTGTGGCGAGCCTTGCTCGTTGCGCCGCCGCAACTCCCGAAGAAGTGTCGAAGATCTTCCCGCCTTCGACGAAGCCCAGAAGCCGCCTCAGCGCCTCCAGTTCTTTTGGGGTGCACTGGATCTTTTTCGCTTCGCCTTCTGCCGAGATCACAATGATGAGGAGGTCCCCCGAACCGAGTTCTCCTACGCCGACTGCGCCCCCCTCAATCATTTTCATTGCAACGAACCGCCGCTTTTCGCCAGCTTCCGTTTCTACTTCGATGATACCGGTCATGCTTCTTCCTGGTGAATCGAACGAAGAACAGTACATTCAACACTAGTATCAGTCAATCTTCTTCAACTTCGCCACGAAAAATCCTTCGTATAATTTTGTAGGCAAAAGAGTGATGGATTTGGTTTCTTTGTGGACGATGCCGGGAAATGGGAGATCGATTGCCTCGGCGACAAGATTGGGGAATTCGCTGAGCGCCCAGTTCACGATGCGTTCGTTTTCGTTGGGATCGAGAGTACAAGTGGAATACACGAGGGTTCCGCCGGGTTTGAGTGCCGCGTATGCCGAAGTAAACAATCGGCGTTGGAGTTCTGGGTATGCGTCGTGTGTTGCGTCGTTCCATGTTTCGAAAGAGCTGTCGTCGTCAGCATCAATCCGGCCTTCGCCGGAACAGGGAACATCGAGAAGAATCTTGTCGAATGCTTCCGGCATCATCGCTCCGAGTTTCGTCGAATCTACTTGCTGTGTTTTAACGAATTCTGCGCCTTGGATTTTCAGTGTGTTGTGTAATTTTTGGTATCGAACAAAATTTGGTTCGAATGCGGAAATATTCACATTGCCTACCTTGCCCTCTGCCCTTTGTCCTCCCATCACCATCGCCGCCATCTGGCTTGTCTTGCTCCCCGGCGCTGCGCAAAAATCGGCGATTGCTTCGCTCGGTTTTGGATCGAGGACAATCGGCGGCAACATCGATGTGAGGCCTTGCAAATAGACGAGGCCGTCCAAGCACATCTTATGGTTGAGGAGCTCCTTTGCTTTTCGATTCTTGATGATGAACGCGTGCGCTAATCCCTTGGAGCGTTCGAACTGAATCAGCTCTTGGCGGAAGATTTCCATGATCGCGGCATCGTTTGATTTTAACGTGTTCACGCGAAGGGTGACGTTGCGGCTAGTCATGCCCATTACCGCCTGGCGTGCTTTTGCAACGCCAAACTGTTCTTCGAGCCGATCAATGAGGCTTTGGGGGAGGGAGAAGGACATAGGGCGGAGCATAGCAGATTCTTGAAAAATGTCCTCATACACAGCTGGAAATTCAGTATTAAACGTGAAACGCGCCTCTGGCAAAAGCCGCGGGCGCGTTCGTGTAGGGCGGTGAGTTCTTAGAGCCGTTCGCTCTGGATCTCCGCTGAGTTGTACGGAAGCACGCGATCTCGCGGAATCCGGCGTGTCCCCAGTGCTTCCGGCGTCGGCTCCACATCGATCCACTCTTCGTGTTCGATACTCCACCGCACCCATGCCTGAGGCGTGTCGCCAGGGATGGGAACGTTGTTTGGACAGGTGTAGCGGAGGAGGAAGTTCCTGGGGTCGTTCGTCATGTGCGTGATGACGCTTTTCCAACTGGCTTGAAGGGCAGCTTGCGGAGTGGGGCCGTCTCCCCAGCCCATTGAGCCGAAACCACCGTTGGGATGGGATGCTGTGCAGTTGGGGATGCTGACGTACCATCTGCGAGGATCATCGGTGGAGAACGTGTTCCGGTAGCGGATGCACGTACCGTGGTCGAGCTGCATGAGCCGTCTCATGATCGTATCTGAATCGACTGCCGGCATGTTTTACACCTCGCTACACATCTACCATATTTCCTTAGAATTGGATACGATGTGCGGCATATGTCGTACGACCATAAGAACATCGACGGGAAGTGGCAGAAGCGCTGGATGGATGCTGGTGTTTTTGAGGCGAAGAACGATTCTCCAAAAGAAAAGTGCTATTTGCTCGTGGAATTCCCGTATCCGTCGGGCGCTGGGCTTCATGTTGGTCATCCACGAAGCTACACCGCAATCGATATCATTGCGCGAAAGCGACGCATGGAAGGCAAGAACGTATTGTTCCCGATGGGCTGGGATGCCTTTGGTTTGCCGGCGGAGAATTACGCCATCAAAACCGGAAACCATCCCGGAACCTTCACGCAAACAAACATCGATACGTTCCGACGCCAGTTGCAGTCGATGGGATTCAGCTTTGATTGGAGCCGCGAGGTGAACACCACCGATCCCGCGTACTACAAATGGACGCAATGGATGTTCTTGGAATTCTTCAAAGCCGGACTCGCGTATAAAGCTGAGATGGCGATTAACTGGTGCCCGAAAGATTTGTGCGGACTCGCGAATGAGGAGGTGATTGCCGGAAAGTGTGAGCGCTGTGGAACGCCGGTGGAAAAAAAGATGAAGTCGCAGTGGATGATTGCGATTACGAAATACGCAGATCGTTTGCTCGCCGATCTGGATACGGTGAATTACTTGCCGAAGATTAAGAAGCAACAGGAAGAATGGATTGGGCGTAAAGAGGGAATGATCTTCCATCACAAGGTAAAAGACCTTGACGCTGTTCTCGATAGCTTCACCGCGTATCCAATTTGGTCGTATGCCGATACGTTCCTCGTCATTGCCCCTGAGCATCCGGTGGTCGCCGATCTCGTTGCTGGAACCGAGTACGAATCTGCGGTAAACGCGTTTATCGAAGAAACGAAGGCCATCAGCGACGATGCGCGAACGGAAGATTCCTTCGAGAAGAAGGGCGTGTTTACTGGTCGTGTCGCGATCGATCCTCTCACTGGGCGTGAAATGCCAGTGTGGATTGCAAACTTTGCGTTGATGAATTTCGGAACGGGAATTATTCGTTGTTCTGCGCACGATGAGCGTGACGTGGAGTTTGCGACGAAGTATCAGATTCCGATGGTTGAAGTTGTTGATCGCGTGAATCCAGATGAACCGGTTAGCGCGCACGACAATGCCGGAGTGTTGAAAGATTCAGGGCCGTTTACTGGAAAGTCGATCACGCCAGAGCTCATTGAAGAATCCATTGCGTGGTTTGCGGCGCAGGGATTCGGTGAAAAGCATGTGACGTATCGCTTGCGTGACTGGGTGTTTTCTCGTCAGCGTTATTGGGGTGAGCCGATTCCGCTTGTTCACTGCGAAGTCGACGGCTGGGTTGCGGTTCCTGTTAAAGAGTTGCCGGTCGTGCTTCCGAATGTTGAGAATTATCAGCCAACAGAGAATGGTGAATCGCCATTAGCGAACATCGAGAGTTTCGTGAACACGAAATGTCCTCAGTGTGGCGGGGCAGCAAAGCGCGAAACGGATACCATGCCAAACTGGGCAGGAAGTAGTTGGTATTTCTTGCGCTACACCGACGCGCACAACGACAAGGAATTCGCGTCAAAAGAGGCATTAAAGCAGTGGATGCCGATCGATATCTACAACGGCGGCATGGAGCACACCACGCTCCACTTATTGTATTCACGGTTCTGGAATAAGTTTTTGTTCGATAAGGGTTTCGTTCCAACGAGCGAGCCATATGCACGTCGTCATAGTCATGGATTGATCATGTCGGAGGACGGAACAAAGATGAGTAAGAGCAAGGGCAATGTGGTGAATCCGGATGAGATCGTCGACCAACACGGCGCCGACACGCTTCGTGTGTACGAAATGTTCATGGGGCCGTTCGAGGAGCCGGTGCCATGGAACACGAATGGCGTCATTGGCGTTCGACGGTTCTTGGATAAGGCGATCCGCATGGTCGAGAAGGTTTCGGAGAATGAAGACGTTGCGGTGACGAAATCGTTGCACCGTACAATTGCGAAGATCGCGAGCGACATCGAAGGATTCGGATTCAATACTGCCGTTGCGCAGCTCATGATGTTCGTGAATGTGGTGCAGGAGAAGGGCGCGATTACGACGGAATCGTTGAAAACATTCTTGCGTGTTCTTGTCCCATTTGCTCCGCACGTCGCGAATGAAATGTGGGAGAAGCTCGGCGGAGTGGGATTCGTTGAGGAGCAGGAGTGGCCGGTTGCCGATGCGTTGATGCTGAAAGACGACACCGTCGAGATTGCAGTGCAGGTGAACGGAAAGCTTCGAGGAACGATTGTGGTCGCGTCCGACGAGATCGAAGAAACGATCGTAAAGATGGCGCGGACTGATGAGAATGTTTCGAAGTATGTGACCGGTGAACCAAAGAAGACGATTGTAGTGAAGGGGAAGCTGGTGAACTTTGTGGTGGAGCTTTAGAAAAACGTCAGGCCGTGTTCTGTGTTTTTTTGCACAGTATGGCCTGACTTTTGTGATTTCCGGAATTTTATGACAATCTGTGTGTGGAGGTTCTCATGACCCTGGATAAGAGTGCTTTCGGTGCCGCACTCGGCCTGTGTGATGTGTCGCGTTTGGAGTGGGCGGAGATTCTTCTTGTCGCCAATCGGGAAGTGATTGCCAACGAGACGCTTGTTAGTATTGTGGAAACGCTCCATGCGTCCATCGCGCAGAGCGGGTATACCGACATGGCTTTCACTGATCTGGACGAAATGTTCCAGGAATACTTCTCTCATCGGCCCGAGCAGTGGCGTGTCGTGGTTGAGCGCTTGCGTTCAGAGACGTGGAGCTTCCCCGAATTGTGCATCATCCTTGCTGTGCTTCACTGTGGTCGGAAGACGCTTCCGGAAACCCAGGGAGTGGTCTTCGATCTTGCACTGGCACTGACGACGACGATCGATAGCTGCCGCGTGCTTCATTCGCTGGCAGCGACGAATGCGCAGATGCGGTCTGTGCTGGAGCGGATGTTCCAGCTAGGCGTGTACACGGCCGATCTGGAGCTGCTCATCTGGTACGCCAGCCAACTGCCCAGCGAGCGCTCCGCGTGCGACGTCCTTGTCCGTCGGCTCGACGAGGTTCCTCTGGATTCTGCTGAGCATCGGAAGATCTGGCTCCGTGTGTACCTGACGTGCGCGTTGTTTTCCGATCTGGAAGTCGATCTGCACGATAGGCTGTCTCGGCTGCTGGTGTTTCCGCTCACCGCCGCCGGCGATGTTGAGCTGCTGGCGAAGATCTGTCGGGATGTGGCGGGTGAAAATCTGCTGTTCGACACCGCGACGACCAGTGTGATCGCAATCGCCTTCGCAATTGAAGGCGATCCGAATCGTCATCCGGATGTGGGCTATCAGTCGCTGGCAGCTGCAGCGGCGGTGATGCGCGATCTGCTTCACCCTAATGCGATCATGAATCATCCGCTCATGCCGCAGTCGAGGGTGCTGCTTGCGCGCAGTAGGTTATGGAGGGCTATGGAAGCGCGAATCGGAAATCGTGACGACGCGGTGCATCTCCTCAAGCAGGTTTCGCGAAAGGACGACGAACGCCTGTTCCTCCGACTGTGTGTACTCGTGCGAAAATTCTCCACTACGCCGGCACCGGACGAACCACAGGGGTAAATCACCTGACGACGAGAAGCCCTGGGCCGTACGCGGCTCGGGGCTTCTGTGCGTTTAGGCTGAGGACGAATGCGGAATTTGATAGGATGGTGCGGAGATATGCAGAACATCACCCTTTCACCGTCGTGGATTGTTTTTCTTGCGTGCATTGGCATTGGCGCCGGAATCTCTTTCGCGTCGTGGTTATCGATCGTACCGATCGTGACCGTTGCAACCGCATCATTTGGAATATTGTTTTGGGTAACGCGCTCGATTCCCAAAAGGGATCGGGCGCTTCTGGTTAGCGTGTTCGCGATCGGCGTTCTTCTCGGCGCCGGGCGATATTGGAGCGTGGGGCCTGGAGTGAATTCAATCGCGAACGATGTTGGTCACCACGCAGTCGTCGAAGGATTGATTGTTGGATCCGATCTTGGCGATGACGGCGTAACATATACACTTACCGATCTTGTCGTCGACGATTCGCATCGTGATGATCGACTTCTCGTTCGTGCACCAATCTCAGCGGTTATAATCATTGGTGATCGCATTAATACATCATGCGTCATTGAATCTCCGCAACCGTTCGACGGTTTTGCGTACGATCGGTTTCTTGCGGCGAAGTCGGTGTACGCAATCTGCTCACCATCTGCTGCTCCGTTTATCATCGATGATGATCGTGTGAATACGGTTCGTGTTCAATGGTGGAAAATGATCGGTGCGATTCATGAGTTTGTTGATCATCGTGTGCGGTCGATCCTGCCGGAACCGCAGGCCACGTTGCTCCTCGGCTTGTTGATGGGGGAGAATTCGTTTTCAGAAACGTGGAAAATAATGTTTCGCGAAACGGGAACGAGTCATATTGTTGCGGCGAGTGGATATAACGTGGCTGTTGTTGCTGATCTTGCACTGATTCTTCTGGTCACACTCGGACTGTATCGACGACAAGCGTATCCGATCGCTATCCTCATGATTGGCGGATTCGTCATTATCGCCGGCGCTGGCGCCGCAGTGATTCGTGCTGGAGTGATGGGCGTTCTTGCACTGACATCGCGACATATCGGTCGCCACACGTCGCCGCGAAATATTATCGCACTTACGATCGCCGCCATGCTTCTCGTCGAACCGCGATTACTGCGTGACGATGTCGGGTTCCAATTGTCGATTGCTGCCACAATCGGTCTCATCGTACTCACCGACCGTATCGCTCCGATACTGAAACGGGTTCCGACCTCGTTTGGCGTTCGCGAATCACTCGCATCAACTCTTGCGGCAACCATTTCGACCCTGCCGATCACGCTCGTCTCATTCGGCTCGCTTTCGGTCGTCGCTCCGTTCGTAAACATGCTCGTGTTACCGTTCATTCCGTTCGCGATGGCATTCGGTGCAGGATCGATTCTGGTTTCATCGATCGTGCCGCAAATCGGAGTTTGGATTGCGCTTCCTGCATGGACCGCTTTAGCTTCGATGACTGGCATTATCGGAGCTTTTGCTCGAATTCCATTCGCCTCGGTGCCGATCCCACCCTCGATCGCAGTGATCATTTCGATGATCGGACTCGCAACCGTGGCATCGATAATCCGCAAGCTTCATCCGGCATTTGAGCGCGATCTTGATTCCTGGCACTGGGAGCACATTCGATTCATGATTGGTGCTTTTGTTCTACTCTTCATTATCAATATCGGCATCATTGGAATCCGCGGCGAGCGATGGAATACGAAAGGTGTTCACGTGTGGGTGTTTGATGTTGGACAAGGTGATGGAATCTATCTCGACGGTGCAGATCGCGACATCGTTATCGACGGCGGACCAACGCGATTTGGCATGCTCGAAAAATTGGCGACAGTACGTTTTCCGTGGGAGCGACATTTGGACGTGGTTATTGCAACTCATCCCCACGCTGACCACATTATTGGTCTTATAGGACTTATCGGTTCCTATTCCGTCGACGAAATCCTTAATAACGGCATGACGTACTCGGCTCCATCGGCTGAGGCCTTCACCGACATCTCTCCCCCTTACGAAGGCGCTCGACGAGCCGAAGCGGGCGAGGAGAGTGTAGTCGGAGGGGGTCGAGAAATTGCGCATCAAGGCATCTCGTGGTCGCTCGGTCCGGATTCGATCTTACAAATTCTCTGGCCTCCCGATGCCACCACTGACATCGTTGCCGACAACGTTCACGCTCGTTCAATCGTTGCGCTTCTCACGGTCGGCGAGAAGAAGATGTTGTTCACCGGCGATGCAGAGGCCGAGATTGAAGCGCAACTCGGCAACATCGGTCACGTTGACATCCTCAAAGTTGGCCACCACGGAAGTGATACATCGTCTGGCCTCGATTTTCTGGAAATATTAAAGCCGGAATACGCGATTATCTCCGTTGGCGCCGATAATCATTACGGACATCCAACTCCTTTTACGATCGGACGATTGGAATCAGTTGGGGGTCAGATATTCCGGACTGATCTGGTTGGTGATATTTTGATCGATATCAACCCTAAAAATATTATCGTTTATTAAGCTTTCGGAGCCTCGCCCAACTTGCCCAAGGCGTAATCGCCGATCGCCCAACTTGCCCATTCTCACCGTTTCGACTACACTCTCCGCAAATCTTAGCCCAAATTCTATGGCAGATATTCAGCGAACCTTGGTGCTCATCAAGCCGGACGCATTGCAGCGTGAGTTGGTTGGCGAAGTTCTTTCGCGTTTTGAGCGTAAGGGCTTGAAAATGGTGGCAATGAAGATGATGCATTTGAATGAGGAAGTGTTGGCCGATCACTACGCTCATCAAAAGGAAAAGCCATTTTTCTCATCGTTGGTGAAGTATATGCGCCAAACGCCAGTTGTGGCAGTGGTGTATGAGGGTCTTGGTGTAATTAATGAAGTTCGCAAAGTGGTTGGCGCTACGAATCCCCGTGATGCTGACGCCGGTACAATCCGCGCTGATCTTTCTATGGACATTGGTTCAAATATGATTCACGCGTCTGATTCTGTTGAGGCTTCCGATGTAGAGATTAAGCGCTTCTTTAAAGATGACGAGCTCTTCACTTACGAAAAGCTCACCGACCGTTTCCACTTTGGTGGGTAATTCACACCGAAGAACAAGGCCGCTCCGTCATGGAGCGGTTTTGTGTTTTTAGTCTTCGATCCGTATACTTTGATCCATCTATGAACATGATGAAAATCGTCGGTGGGAAGCCCCTGAAAGGATCGGTGAAGATTGCGGGGGCAAAGAATGCGGCATCAAAAATGATTATCGCGACGTTGCTGACGGATGGGGAAGTGACGTTGCACAATATTCCATTGCAGAAAGAATCGGAAATCGCCCGCGAACTTGTAACGACGCTTGGAGCAACCACAGAACTCGCCGATCACACGTTGACGATCCGTGTAGCTGAGATCGGCTCATCGTCCGCGATGTCGTTGTCCCGTAAGAACCGCTTGGCGATTTTGGCGCTCGCTCCGTTGCTCCATCGAACCGGGGAGGCATTTGTGCCGTCACTTGGGGGGGACAAGATTGGTCCACGTCCGGTGAACTTTCACATCGATCTTCTGGAATCAATGGGCGCGATGATTGAAGTCGATGCTGAAGGCTATCACGCGAAGGCGCTAAGCGGATTGAGGGGTGCGATTATTGACCTTCCGTATCCATCGGTTGGATCGACGGAAACTGCGCTGTTCGCTGGCGTGCTCGCAAAGGGGCGAACCGTTATCAAGAACGCCGCAATCGAGCCAGAAATTATCGAGCTCATCATGATGCTTCAGAAGATGGGCGCCATCATCGAGCTTGGTGCGGGTCGTCATATCGAAATTATCGGTGTAGAGAAATTGCATGGTTGCGAACACACGGTGGTTGCGGATCGCATGGAGGCGGCAAGTTTTGCGAGCATGGCGTTGGCAACGCGCGGTGAGATTTTCTGTGAAGGCGCGGTGCATCGCGACATGATTACCTTTTTGAACGCCGTTCGTCTCGTGGGTGGCGACTATGAGGTTCGCGAGAACGGGATTCTTTTCAAGGGCGCAGCGAAGTACAAAGGAATCCAAATCGAAACCGACACGCATCCTGGTTTCATGACCGACTGGCAGCAGCCATTTCTCGTCGCAATGACGCAAGCCGAGGGAACGTCTGTGATTCACGAGACGGTGTATGAAGAGCGATTCGGATACACCGATGTACTGAAGGAAATGGGCGCAGATGTCACGTTATTCGATACGTGTCTTGGTGAGGTTGTGTGCCGATTTAAGGATCACAACCACAAGCATTCCGCGATCATTAAAGGCCCAACGCCATTGCACGGTGTCACCACTCAGCTGCTCGACATTCGAGCCGGATTGGCTTGTGTTATCGCGGCGCTGGTCGCGGATGGGGAATCTACGCTCAGCGGATTTGAGCATCTCGAGCGTGGATACGAAGACCTCTACGGCAAGTTGAAAGCGGTCGGTGCAAATGTAACCGCATCCTAAGGATTGATTTGTTTTATGTTGCTCCAACTCTTCTTCTCCATGCCGATGCTCGCGTTCGTCTGGCTGACGGCGCTGATCATTGCCTTAACGGTTCACGAATTTGCTCATGCGATTGTGGGGAAGTGGCGTGGCGACGACACGGCGGAAAAATTTGGCAGGCTTTCGCTGAGCCCGTTGTCGCACATCGATCCTCTCGGATTCCTCATGCTCGTTACGATTGGTTTTGGTTGGGCAAAACCCGTGCCATTTGATCCGCGAAATTTGAAATCGCCGTTGAAAGACGGATTGTTGATCGCGCTTGCTGGACCGATTTCGAATTTGATCATGGCCACAGTTGCAGCGGCATTGTTTCGAATCTTCCTTGAAACTGGCGTTGTTCGCATGGACACGATGCTCGGTGCGTTCCTTGTTCTGTCGGTTTTAGTGAACCTTTTACTTTTGGTGTTCAACCTTATTCCGGTGCATCCACTCGATGGATCGAAGCTCGTTGACGTCGTCACGTATCGTACAGGCTATGAATGGATTGCACGGTGGTTACAGGTGAACGGTCCGCGTATCATGCTTGTTCTGGTATTGATTGCGCTCATGACATCGTACGACCCGTTTTACTTTATTCAACTTGCATCGTATGCCGGATGTGATCAGTTGATTGGATCATCGTGCGGCGGATTGTTGGGGATGTATTTCGGCGGGTAGGTATGCCGAAGCTTACATTCGTTACCGGAAATTCGAATAAAGCGTTGGAAGTTGGGATGATTTTGGGGATCGACGACCTCGCGAATTGTGCAATCGATGCTCCGGAAATTCAGTCGTTTTCGCTTGAGGAGATTGTGAGAGCAAAGGCGGAGTTTGCGCAGAAGGTGTGCGGATCGCCGGTGGTTGTTGAGGACGTGGCGTTGCATTTTGATGCGCTTGGTGGCTTCCCTGGGCCGTTTGTGAAATTTTGGCAGAATGAAGTTGGCTATGATCGTGCGAATGAAATTCTTGAGCGCCTTGGGAATGATGTGGCGCTGGTTCGTTGTGGGGTGGGGTATTCGGATGGTGAGCGGTTTTTTTATGTTGAGGGGCAAAGGTCGGGGCGTCTGGTTTGTCCACGAGGGGAATCGATGATGGGTTTTGATCGGTACTTTTTGCCCGACGGCCAGGAAAAGACGTATGGCGAGATGTCGAAGGATGAAAAGAATGCCATTTCTCATCGGAAATTGGGTTGGGAGGCGATGCAGGTGAGGCTGAAGGGGGAAGGCGTCCTGTAAACACAGGGGCTTCCGTTGACCCATTTTTTGGCTTGTGGTAGGCTTTTGCTACTTTTAAACAGGGTGTTCTCATTGTGAGGACGCACGCATTATGCCAACAATCAATCAACTTCTCCGAAAGGGTCGCACAAAAGCGAAGAACAAGAGTGCTTCGCCTGCGATGCAGTACACTTTGGATTCCTTGCACCGCAAGAAAACCATGCTTCGCAAAGGCGCACCATTCAAGCGTGGCGTGTGTGTGAAGGTCACCACCATGACTCCAAAAAAGCCAAACTCGGCTTTGCGTAAAGTGGCTCGTGTCCGTCTTTCGAACGGTACCGAGGTCACCGCGTACATCCCAGGAGAAGGCCACAACCTTCAGGAGCACTCCATCGTCATGATCCGTGGCGGACGTGTGAAGGACTTGCCAGGTGTTCGCTACCACATCATCCGTGGTCGTTACGACGCTGCTGGTGTAGAAGGCCGCAACCGCAGCCGTTCATTGTACGGAACGAAGCGTCCAAAGAAGGGTGCAGCCAAGAAGAAATAAGAGAGACTTGGCCATCTGGCCTAGTTCCGAGTCGCGACATTGGGTCGTGCATCGAAACTAGGCTCAGATGGAAAGCCTCAGGGTCGGTCGGATTAATTTATAGATACCGAGTACCACATCCACGTGGGAAGCAAAACGGTGTCGCCAAAAGAAATATAATATGCGTGGTAAAGCCGCTCCAAAGCGCAATCTCGCTCCTGATGCAAAATACGGGAGCGTTTTGGTTGCCAAGTTAGTCAATTACGTCATGGAAAGTGGAAAGAAGAGTATTGCTCGCGGCATTGTGTACGATGCATTCGACATCATTGCGACTGAAACAAAGGCCGATCCATTGGAAGTCTTTGATACTGCAATCAAGAACGTCACCCCGGCAGTGGAAGTGAAGAGCAAGCGCGTTGGTGGCGCAAACTACCAGGTGCCAATGCCAGTACGTGGAGATCGTCGTTATGCTTTGGCATACCGCTGGATTCTCGTTGCGGCACGTGGAAAGAAGGGCCGTCCAATGTGTGAGAAGCTTGCAGAGGAGTTGATTGCAGCATCCAAGAACGAAGGCGATGCGGTGAAAAAGAAGTTGGATGTTCAGCGTATGGCAGAGGCGAACCGTGCCTTCGCTCACTTGGCCCGATAGAGGCTTCCTCAGTTGGCCGATTTTGGGCTTGCGCCATCGGAAATTTCCTCAACGTACCGTTAAGTACGTCTCGGAAACTTTCCTCGTCGCGCACCCAAACTCGTCGCAACTGAGAAACCCTCTGTAAATCTTTTTCTTATATGAACCGTGATTATCCATTGGAACGGGTTCGGAACATCGGAATCATTGCGCACATCGATGCGGGAAAGACCACCACAACGGAGCGCGTGTTGTACTACACCGGCAAGAAGCACAAAATTGGTGAAGTGCACGAAGGTGAAGCAACCATGGACTGGATGGAGCAGGAACAGGAGCGCGGTATTACCATCACGGCTGCTGCAACCACGTGTTTCTGGAAAGATCACCGCATTAACATTATCGACACCCCTGGCCACGTGGACTTCACCGTGGAAGTGGAGCGTTCGCTTCGCGTGCTCGACGGTGGTGTAACCGTGTTCGACGGTGTTGCTGGCGTGGAGCCGCAGTCCGAGACCGTTTGGCACCAGGCCGATAAATACCATGTTCCTCGCGTGTGTTTCATTAACAAGCTCGATCGTACGGGTGCCGACTTCTACAAGGACGTTGACTCCATCCGCAAGCGCTTGGCGCCAAACGCATACCCAATCCAGCTCCCAATCGGAACTGAAAGCAATTTCGTTGGAATTATTGATCTGCTCTTGCGCAAGGCGTTCATTTATAAGGACGACATGGGCAAGGTGGTGGACGAAATTGAAATTCCAGACGAATACAAGGAAAAGGCTGAGGAATACCGCAAGAACTTGGTTGAAGCAATCGTCGCAGAAGACGAAGCATTACTCGACCGCTTCTTTGCTGGTGAAGAAATTCCTGTTCCAGAATTGAAGGTTGCGTTGCGTAAGGGGGTTGTCTCGCTGAAGATTTTCCCAATTCTTTGCGGCTCTGCCTTGAAGAACAAGGGCGTTCAGCAGATGCTCGACGCGGTTGTGGACTATTTGCCATCGCCAATCGACGTTCCACCAATTACCGGATTCAATCCAGACGATCACGAAGAATTGATTGCCTGCCCGCCAAAGGACGACGCGCCTTTTGCTGCGCTTGCGTTCAAGATTGCTGCAGATCCATTTGTTGGAAAGCTTGCGTTCTTCCGCGTGTACTCTGGTTCAATCAAGGCTGGAACGTACGTGTTGAACACCGCGACTGGCGACAAGGAGCGCATTTCTCGCATTGTTCGTTTGCACGCAAACAGCCGTGAAGATGTGGAAGAAGTGTTCGCTGGAGAAATTGCCGCAGCCGTTGGCTTGAAAAATACGTCAACCGGTCACACGCTCTGCGACGCAGATCACCCAGTGGTTCTTGAATCCATCACGTTCCCAGAGCCAGTGATTTCTCAGGCGCTTGAGCCAAAGACGAAGGCTGACCAGGAAAAGATGGGTGTTGCGCTCCAGAAACTCAAGGAAGAAGATCCAACATTTCACGTCCATACGGATGCAGATTCCAATCAGACGATTATCGCTGGTATGGGAGAGCTCCACTTGGAAATTATGGTGGACCGCATGGAGCGCGAATACGGTGTGGAAGCAAACGTGGGTCGCCCACAGGTTGCATACCGCGAAACGATTCGTTCATCTGCAGAAGGAGAGGGAAAGTACATCAAGCAGTCTGGTGGACGCGGTCAGTACGGACATTGTTGGTTGCGTGTGGAGCCAAACACCGGCGAGGACGCAAAGAACTTCGAGTTCTTTGAAGAAACAAAGGGTGGATCCATTCCTCGCGAATACATTCCGGCAATTGAAAAGGGTGCGCGTGAATCCATGGATCGCGGTGCGATTGCAGGATTCCCACTCATCAATATCAAGGTCACCGTGTTCGACGGAAGCTACCACGATGTGGACTCCAACGAAGCAGCCTTCAAAATGGCCGGAAGCATGGCATTCCAGGAAGCCGTCAAGAACGCAAAACCAGTGTTGCTCGAACCAATGATGAAGGTGGAAGCGGTTACGCCAGACGAGTTCATGGGATCCGTCGTCGGTGACTTGAACGGAAAGCGCGGACAGATCCAGGAAATGGGAGACCGCGGAAACATCAAGTTCGTGAAGGCACTCGTTCCACTCGCAGAAATGTTCGGCTACTCCACATCGCTCCGTTCCATGACTCAGGGTCGCGCAAGCTACTCCATGGAATTCGGCCAATACATGGAAGTGCCAAACAATGTCGCAAAGGCAATTGTCGAAGCGCGAACCGGGAAATAAATCATTAAAAAACATTACCGACCTCAGTTATGGGGTCGGTTTTGTTATTCCAGCCATTGTTGTTTTGAACAGAGAGGAAGCGCTAATCCTAAGCGTTGAAACAAGTGATGTATGAAAAAGCGAGCGACCCCAGCTCGCGCGTGGGAGCCGGGGTCGGTGTCGTCGTCAGTCCTCGTTTTTGATCCATGTCGTGCACGATCGCGGTCGGTGAATCGAGTAGGGAAGCTCGATCTTGATGCATGAGCACCGTGAGAGATTCGCCTCTGCCCACGCCCGCACAGCCCCGAGCAGAGCATCTCGGAAGATTTTGTCTTCGTCCGTCATGTAGGTGAACACATCGTCGCTCATCACGAGAATGTGTTCGCCAATTTCCATGCCGTCGAGATCCCTTGGGAAGAAGACGGAGATTGGTTCTTTTTTGTTGCGGGGGGCGGGGCCTTTTTCCAGCGTTACGGCAATGATTGCCCGCTTCAGCTGAAGGACGTGATCCGGACGATCGGTGGACGGAATTCCGTAGACGAAGAAGTTTGACAAAAAGCACCTCGATGAAGTTAGCGATTAAAGATTACGGGATTTATTCTTTTGTGCCAAGAGAAAAAGCAGAACGACCCCAGCTCGCGCGTGGGAGCTGGGGTCGTGTGTCGTCTGACGTTGTCAGGTTCCGTGGAGAAGGCGGTCGAGGATGATGTTGAAGCGAGTAGGCTCCTTCGGGCGAGAACTTGATCACGGTCGTCAGCCAGCCATCCTCCCGATTCCCGTTGAATTGCCACGTCCCTTCTTCGGGATTCTGTTCAGGTGCTTCTTCACTTTCGATTCCTTGTTTCCTCCCGGTCAAGGTGTCGATACGAACCGATCCGATGGGGACGTTTCGCAACCCTCCCTTGAGAAGATCGGTAGTGATCTCGACGCGGATTTGGCGACCCTGAGGAACGCCGCGACCCATCCTTCGCCTTCGTGTAGTTGGAAGAAATCCGCGGGAGGAACGACGACGCCGTTTTCCTGCAGACGTTCGCCGAGCTGCCGAACGACTTCTTCTGCGGCGGCTTTGCTCGTGCAGGACACTGTTGCGAGGGATCTTTCGTTCGGAAGACTCCAGAACGTCATCGGCGGCGCCTGTGCCCATTCGGTGGGTATCCGCTCTCTCCGTCTTCCTCGGAGAGATGGCGCCGCTGCCGCACGAAGTACGTCGAACGATCGGCGTCGTCGGTCGCTTCACAGGTTACCGAGACTTCGATACCGTCAGGGGTTTGAACCCAGCTCGTTTCGTCAACATTTTTCGCTTGCTCTTTCTTGGGTGCGTCTTTAAGATGCCTTTATATGGCGATCAATCATATTCCTCGATTACTGCGGTTGGCTCGAAGAACGGGCGATCGGTTGATTGTGACAGATGAGACTGGGGGAGGGGAGCCGATGGTGATTTTGCCGTTGGAAGAGTATGAGGCTTTGATTGATCAAGCGTTTGGACCGGGTGAGGGGGCATTTGAGGACGGGGGAGCCGATTTGCCGGTATATGGGGATGGTCGGGCAAGGTCTGTGCCCATGCGGGAGGTTGAGGAAGAAGCCGAGGCGATGATTGAGTTGTCCGAGGAGATTATCGCTGAGGTCACTGACGAGGCGGCCGATGAGGCAGATATTGACGAGGAGGCGCTCAAGAGTCTTTGGCAGGTGCCGGAGTCCGTAGAGGAAGTGAAGGAAGACGTGAAAATCGCAGAAAAGCCACAGGAAGTGGCAAAAAAGAAGTCAAGTCGGGGCGAGGGAGGAGAAGAGGGGTTCTACCTGGAAGCGATTGATTAGCCTTCCGTGTATAAGCGGACTTGCGTGATTTTCCTGGTTTTGCTACACTCTCGCCACATTTATTTTCCGAAAGTCTCACTCACTCGCTGAGTATTCCGCACACGGAATGCCCGCATAATTTCTTCGTATGGCAGAACAGTTTGACCGCACAAAGCCGCACGTCAACGTCGGCACCATTGGTCACGTCGACCACGGCAAGACCACCACAACCGCAGCAATTTTGCTTGTGGCTGCTACAATGGGAAACAAGGCGCAAACAAAGGGTATTAACGACCTTGATAAGGCGCCAGAATCCAAGGCACGTGGTATCACCATTTCGACGGCGCACTGTGAGTACGAGACGGCAAACCGTCACTACGCACACGTGGACTGTCCAGGACACGCAGACTACGTGAAGAACATGATCACGGGTGCTGCTCAGATGGACGGCGCAATTCTCGTCGTTTCCGCTGCTGACGGTCCAATGCCACAAACACGCGAACACATTTTGCTCGCAAAGCAGGTTGGCGTTCCTTCAATTCTCGTCTACTTGAACAAAGTTGACATGGTTGATGATCCAGAACTTATCGACCTCGTTGAGCAGGAAGTTCGCGATCTTTTGAAGAAGTACGATTTCCCAGGCGACGAAGTTCCAGTTATTCGCGGTTCTTCCGTGAAAGCACTCGAAGATCCAGCGGGTCCAGGTGGTCAGCCAATTCGCGATTTGCTCGCAGCATTGGATGCATACATCCCACAGCCAATTCGCGATCTTGATAAGCCTTTCCTTTTGCCAGTGGAAGACGTCTTCTCTATTGAAGGACGCGGAACCGTGGTGACTGGTCGTATCGAGCGCGGTGTCTGTAACGTTGGAGACGAAGTAGAAATCGTCGGCATTAAGGACACCGTCAAGTCGACGGTGACCGGTATCGAAATGTTCAACAAGTCTTTGAACAAGGGTATGGCTGGCGACAACGCTGGTATTCTTCTCCGCGGTGTGAAGAAGGAAGACGTTGAGCGTGGTCAGGTTCTTGCAAAGCCAGGAACCGTGAAGCCACACACCAAGTTCGAAGCGGAAATCTACGCTTTGACCAAGGAAGAAGGTGGTCGTCACAAGCCATTCTTCAAGGGCTACAAGCCACAGTTCTACATCCGTACTACGGATGTGACCGGTGAAATCGCTCTTCCAGAAGGCACAGAGATGGTGATGCCAGGAGACAAGGTCAACGGTATCGTCACTCTTATCAACCCAGTCGCACTCGAAGAGAAGATGCGCTTTGCTATCCGCGAGGGTGGCCGAACGGTTGGTGCAGGTATTGTCGTAAAAATTCTTGAATAATTCTTGAAAAAGAACATGAAGGCAGAACGCAAAAACGTCTGCCTTCCTCTGTTTCAGAAATCGCCCTTTTCACTATGACCGACGCAACAAAAACAAAGGAAGACGTGAGGCAGCGGATTCGCATCAAGATCCGTGCCTACGATCACAAGGTGATCGACACTGCTACGCAGACCATCATTAAGACGGCTGAGCGCAGTGGAGCAGAAGTTCTTGGTCCGGTTCCATTGCCAACGGAAATCCGTCGCTTCACGGTGAACCGTTCAACATTCATCGACAAGCAGTCTCGCGATCAGTACGAGATGCGCGTGCACAAGCGCTTGATCGACATCGTCAATCCAACAGAGCGAACAATCGATGCGCTCATGAGCTTGAACCTTCCAGCTGGCGTCGACATCGAAATCAAAATGTAATTCACCGCAGTGGGAACTGCGACGAGATCATCTCTCATAGACGGTTTCATCGCAGTTCCCACTGCAAACGCTCCAACATCGAACCGAGAAGAAAGATTCGCTTGCGAAAAACCTTCTTGATGCTTCGTGAGGAGTTCGGGAGACCTCTTTTCAACGATAAAAAACTCAATCAACATCCGCACATCTCCTATGTGCATCCATTCGTTGTTTTGAGCTAGAAGTTTTTCGCCGTATGCGAAGCTTCTGGTTTTTTCGTTCAAAGGGCCCTTACTTAATACCGTTCCTCTGCCTTGCGCATGAACGAAAGATTCTATGAAAGTTCTTCTCGGAAAGAAAATCGCCATGACACAGGTCTTCCGACCAGATGGGTCGGTCGTGCCAGTGACGCTCATTGAAGCAGAGCCTTCGGTGGTCGTCGCGGTTCGCAATGATGTTCAGGGTCGCTCGGTGATGGTTGTCGGCTTCGACAAAACCACCAACGTTACAAAAGCAGAAGCTGGAGTAACAGGAGACCTTGGCACGTTCCGAACATTGCGAGAGTTTCCTCTTGCAGACGGTGAAACCGCAGAGCGCGGCACCGCTATCACGGTTTCAGCCTTTACCATCGGTGACATCGTGAACATCGTCGGCACCTCAAAGGGCCGCGGTTTCCAAGGTGTTGTGAAGCGTCACGGATTCCATGGTCACCCACGAACGCACGGTCATAAGGACCAAGAACGTAAGTCGGGTTCCATCGGTGCCGGTGGCATTCAGCGCGTGTTCAAGGGAATGCGCATGGCCGGACGAATGGGAAGCGATCGTGTCACGGTCAAGAACCTCGAAGTGATGACGATTGATACGGAGAAGAACATTATCGGAATTAAGGGTGCAGTCCCTGGGAGCCGTGGAAGCCTCGTGACTATTCTCGCAACTGAAGGAAATGTATGGCTCAAGTAAAACTCTACAATTGGAAGGGGACAGACGCTGGCATGGTCACATTGCCAGACGCATTGTTCGCTGTGGAACTAAACAGCAATCTCATCCACGATGTTATCGTCGCGCAAGAAGCAAACTCTCGCGTTGTCTTGGCACATACCAAAGACCGAAGCCAAGTTTCCGGTGGTGGAAAGAAGCCATGGAAGCAGAAGGGAACCGGTCGTGCACGTCACGGATCTTCCCGTTCACCAATTTGGGTGGGTGGAGGTGTGACTCATGGTCCGCTCGCAGAGCGTAATTTCTCGGTGAAATTGAACAAGAAGACGAAGCGCACTGCGCTTGCCATGGTTCTTACCGACAAACTTCAGGACGGTGCGTTTATTGCGGTGGAAGACTTTGGTTTCCCAGAAGCAAAAACAAAGTTTGTCGCGCAAATGCGCGCAGCACTTCCTGGTGCTCGTGGTTCTGCGCTTATCGTTGTGACCGCTGATGATATTCTCATGAAGCGCGCAGCGAAGAACTTGCCTCGCACCACCACCATTCACGCCCAGAGCTTGAACGTTCGCGATGCTGCAAAGTACCGAACAATCGTGGCTTCAAAAGCTGCCATCGCGTCGATGGTTCAAACGTTTAGCGCGTAACGTATGCCAAAGAAATCAACAACTGAAGTTGAGGTTGTCGCAAAGCCAGCGAAGAAGACTACAAAAAAGGCTGCCGCTGAAGTATCAGCCGCACCTGCATTGAAGTCGCTTTCCCGTTTTGCAACTGACACGCTTCTTGCACCAATGGTTACGGAAAAGATCGCGATGCTTTCAAGCAGCAACGTTATGGTTTTCCGCGTTGCACTTTCTGCAACTCGTGTTGCGGTAAAGCAGGCGTTTAAGGAGCTGTACGGAGTTACTCCAGTGAAGGTGAATGTCATCACCGTTCGTCCACGTGCCATGCACTTTGGGAAGTCCAATGGACACCTCAAGAGTTTCAAGAAAGCGATGATCTCGTTGCCAGTAGGAACGACGATCGACGTCTTTGCATCTGTTGTCTAAGCGTATGCCAATTAAACAATACAAACCAACAACAGCAGGCCGCCGGAAATCGAGCGTTCAGTCGTTCGCCGACGTGACGTCGACATCACCACAGAAGTCGCTCTTGCTTTCCCAAAAGCAGATGGCGGGTCGTGGTGCATCGGGTCACATCTCCGTTCGTCATCGTGGTGGTGGTGCAAAACGCCATGTCCGCTTGATCGACTGGAAGCGCGATAAATACGACATTCCAGCAAAAGTTCAAACAATCGAATACGATCCAAACCGTGGAGCTCGTATCGCCCTCCTTGCTTACGCAGACGGAGAAAAGCGTTACGTTCTCGCGCCACTTGGTCTCACGGTTGGAATGACTATCGTTTCCTCAAAGGAGCGTGGTGAGCCATCGATGGGAAATCGATTCCCACTTGAAAAGATTCCGGTCGGTATGCAGGTTCATAACATTGAGCTTGAGCCGGGTCGTGGTGGAAAGATGGTTCGCGGTGCGGGTGTTGCCGCGGAACTTCTCGCAATTGAAGGTGAGCGTGCAACGCTCCGCCTTCCATCCGGTGAGGTTCGCATGGTGCCAAAAACCTGTTTTGCAACTATCGGAACCGTTTCCAACCCAGATTGGCGTTTGGTGCGATGGGGAAAAGCTGGACGCATGCGTCATCGCAGCGTTCGTCCAACCGTTCGCGGAAAGGCGATGAACCCAGTCGACCACCCACACGGAGGTGGAGAGGCTCGAAACTCAATCGGTATGCCTTCACCAAAGACGCCAACCGGAAAGAAGGCACTTGGTGTGAAGACTCGCAAGAGCAAGAAACCATCCAATGCGTTCATTGTTCGCCGCCGACAGCACGTGAAGCGTAACGCGTAATCCTATGGCACGAAGTCTCAAAAAGGGTCCTTTCATCGACCCAAAGCTCGCGAAGAAGGTGTCGAATCTTCGCGCTGGTGACAAAACAGTAATCAAGACATGGGCACGTGCATCAACAATTACTCCGGAAATGGTGGGATTCACCTTCGGAGTCCACAATGGACGAGAATTCGTTCAGGTCCGTGTAGTGGAGAACATGGTTGGTCACAAGCTTGGAGAATTCTCGCTCACACGAAAGTTCGTTCGTCATGCAGGAAAGGCGGCAGCAGCTGCCCCTGCAGCAGCACCGGCGGCAGCGCCAGCCGCAAAGAAACTTGCTCGCTAGTCCAAATATTATGGAAGTCAAAGCGGTCGCAAAATTTATCCGAATCGCACCTCGCAAGACTCGTCTTGTGGTGGGGTTGATTCGAGGCAAGTCGGTGAATGAAGCTCGTCGTCAGCTGATGGTGTCCCCAAAGCTTGCAGCACGAACAGTCTTGAAGGCATTGAACTCTGCGGTTGCAAACGCAACGAACAACGCAAAGCTTGATCCTTCAACGCTCGTTGTTGTGAAGACATGGGTCGACGAAGGCCCAAAGATTAAACGGTTTGCTCCACGTGCACAGGGTCGCGCGACACCAATTCGTCATCGAATGTCGCACATCCACGTTGTGGTCTCGCCAAAAATCACCACCTAACCTATGGGTCATAAAGTCAATCCAAAAGTCTTCCGTCTCTCCACGATTTACACGTGGGATTCGAAGTGGTTCGCTCGTGGAAAGCAGTTCGTGTCTTCGTTAAAAGAGGACGTGAACATCCGCGAATACTTGCGCAAGGCACTCCGTGACGTCGGTTTGGACTCGATCGGTATCGATCGCACACCAAAGCGCGTTACCATCACCATTCGTGCTGCAAAGCCGGGTGTGATTATCGGCCGCGCTGGTGCAGGAATCGAAGAGCTGAAGAAGAAGCTCTCGAAGGAGTTCTACCGCGGACAGCGCGTCACGTTGAACATCAACGTGGAAGAAGTCACGCGCCCAACGATGTCTGCGCAGATCATCGGCGATCAGATTGCCCGTGAAATTGAACAGCGTCTTCCATTCCGCCGATCCATGAAAATGGCAATCGAGCGCGTGATGAAGGGTGGTGCACGTGGTGTGAAGCTCACGCTTTCTGGCCGTTTGAACGGTTCGGAAATCGCGCGAACAGAAACCATCGCGAACGGCAGTATTCCTTTGCACAACCTTCGTGCCGACATCGACTTTGCTCGCGTGCGCGCAAATACGATTTTCGGAGTGATCGGTGTGAAAGTCTGGATCTATCGTGGTGACGTGTTCGGAACACCGGTAGAGGCACAGGCACAAACTGAGTCCGCAGAGCATCGTCCCGCACCTTCCCGCGGCGCACGGTCATAGGAATTGATATCCTCGTATGTTGCTTCCGAAAAAAATGAAATACCGCAAGTGGCACAAGCGCCGAACAGCCGGCGACCGCTTAGCGACGCAAAAAACGGATGTTGCCTTTGGCTCATTTGGACTCAAGGCCATCACAGAGGCATGGGTTACTGCCCGACAAATTGAGGCAGCACGTCGTGCAATGACACGTGCTATCAAGCGTGGTGGAAAAATCTGGATCCGCATTTTCCCAGATCACCCAGTCACGAACCATGGTGCTGAAGCGCCAATGGGTAAGGGAAAGGGTGGCGTCGATTACTACATGACACCAGTCCGCGCCGGTACCGTGATGTTCGAGATGGATGGTGTGACTCCGGAAATCGCTCAAGAAGCGTTCCGTCTCGCAGCATACAAACTTCCAGTGAAGACGAAGATTGTCACCCGAACCTAAGCATATGCCTACAAAGAACGAATTCGCGGGACTCTCCGCAAAAGAGCTCTTGGCAATGATTGCTGAGGAACGCGCCAAGCTCCGTGACATGAACCTCAAACTTTCCGTTGGTCAATTGCGCGCGGTCCGCACCGTCCGTGAGACCAAGAAACGTATCGCTCGTTTGGAGACACAGCGCTCCGCGATCAAAACCTCATAAGTATGGCAATCAAAAAGACATCACCAGTCGCTGAACAGCCAAAGGCTGAAAAAGTAACAATGCATCGCCGTTTTACTGGCGTGGTTGTTTCGGCGCACAAAACGCCAAAAACGATTGTCGTTCGGATTGATCGTACCGAGGTTCACCCAAAATACGGCAAGCGTTACATTGTGAGCACCAAGTTTATGGCGCACGATGAAGCGATGGTCGCAAATGAGGGTGACACGGTGACTATTGAAGAGACGCGTCCGCTTTCGGCACGAAAGCGCTTCCGCGTTGTTTCAACGCCAAAAGCGTAACCCGACTTTGTATGTTGCAACATCGATCCATGATGAGTGTCGCCGATAACACCGGCGCAAAAGTCCTCCAAGTCATTCGTGTCCTCGGCGGCTACAAAAAGCGGTACGCTCGTTTGGGCGACGTCGTGACTGCCGTTGTGAAGCAAGCTGCTCCACATACGATGGTAAAAAAGAGCGACGTGGTTCACGCCGTGATCGTTCGTACACGAAAAGAAGTTCGTCGAAAGGACGGCTCTTACATTCGTTTCGACGAAAATGCAGGCGTCATCATTAACCGCGTTTCAAAAGAGCCGAAGGGAACACGTATCTTTGGACCAATCGCTCGCGAGTTGCGCGCAGAAGGGTTCACAAAGATTGTGTCTCTTGCTCCTGAAGTCCTCTAAATCCTCTCCTATGAAAATCAAAACCGGAGACAATGTCCGCGTCATTGCGGGCAAACATAAAGGAAAAGAGGGAAAGGTCATTCAAACGTTCCCAGCGCGAGAACTCGTCGTCGTTGACGGTGTGAACCAAGCGGTGAAGCACATTAAGGCGAAGGGGAAGACTGCAGCTGGTCAGCGCGTCACCTTCAATGCGCCGTTCCAAGCATCGAAAGTCGCCATTATCGGCGAAGGCGGTGCAAAGGGTCGCGTGGGCTACTCGTTCATCACCAAAGATGGACGTCAGCAAAAAGTGCGCGTCCTTCGCACAAAGAAGGGTGTGACACAAATCGACTAGTATGCAGAATATCCAAGAACAAATGAAAACGACCGTTGGTCCAGCACTCCGAAAGGAATTTGGCTACACCAACATTCACGAGACGCCAGTCATCACGAAAGTGACGATCAACGCTGGGCTCGGGAAAGGAAAGGATGCCAAGTTTGCTGACGTGGTGGTTGAAACCTTCCGCCGCATCACTGGTCAACAGCCTGTCCGCACGAAGGCGAAGAAATCCATTGCAGGATTCAAGGTTCGTGAAGGCATGGTGGTCGGAGTCATGGCGACACTTCGTGGCAAGCGTATGTGGGATTTTCTCACGAAGCTTACGAACATCGCTTTCGCACGTATTCGTGACTTCCGCGGCATTCCTGAATCTGCTGTCGACAGCCAGGGCAACTTCAACTATGGATTTACGGAACACATCGCTTTCCCAGAAATTCATCCAGACGAAGTAGAGTCGCTCCACGGGCTCCAAGTGACAATTACAACAACGGCAAAGAACCACGAAGAAGGCATTGCCCTTCTCAAAGCGATCGGATTCCCGTTCGCTTCCAAGCAACAGAAATAAGCTATGGCAACGACGAATCAAATCGCAAAGTCGGCGAAGAAGCCAAAGTTCAGCACACGCGTCGTTCATCGATGCTGGCGCTGTGGCCGTAAGCGCTTCTTCATGCGAGCCTTTGGCCTGTGCCGTATCTGTTTCCGTGAACTTGCGAACGTAGGTGAGATTCCGGGAATTCGAAAAGCAAGCTGGTAATCCTATGATGACCGATCCAATTTCCGACATGCTCACCCGAATCCGCAACGCATCCATGACGCGTGCGGTGACTGTTGAGATGCCGATGTCTAAAATGAAGTTCGCAATGGCGAAGATCCTCGAAAAGGAGGGCTACCTTGTCGCTGTTGAAACGTTCCAAGATGGCGCAAAGCCAATGCTGCGTGTTCGCCTTGCATATCGCGAGAGCGGCGAGCCAGCAATTGCATCTATCGTTCGAAAGAGCAAGCCAAGTCTTCGCGTGTACGTGAAAGCTGATAACTTGCGTAGCGTCCGATCCGGACAGGGTTGTTCGATTCTTTCGACGCCAAACGGATTGATGACGAACAAAGAAGCGCACAAGCGTCGCTTGGGCGGTGAACTTATCTGCGAAATCTACTAATATGTCTCGCATTGGAAAAAAACCAGTCTTCTTGCCGGCCGGTGTGACTGCGACTATCGCGGGAAACACGGTGTCCGCAAAAGGACCAAAGGGCGAGCTTTCGCTTGTGCTTCACCCGCACGCTGCCGCTGCGCTTTCTACGGAAGAAGGTGTTTCGCAGATTAATGTTACCGTCGTCGATCCAGATCGCGAAGACCGTGCAATTTGGGGAACCATGCGCGCGCTTATCGCGCAGATGGTGAAGGGTGTATCCGAAGGATACGTCAAAGCACTCGAATTGAACGGTGTCGGATTCAAAATGAACTTGCAGGGAACGATGTTGGTGCTTTCCCTCGGCTTCTCGCACGATGTAAAATTCGTGTTGCCAGCAGGAATCACGGCCAAGATCGAAACAAACGTTTTGACGATTAGCGGAGCAGATGCTGCGCTGGTTGGAAAGATCGCTGCAGAGATCCGTTCACAGAAAAAGCCTGAGCCATACAAAGGCAAGGGTTTCCGCTATACTGACGAAATTATTCGTCGTAAGGCTGGTAAGGCGTCGAAGAGCGAATAATCCCTCTCTATGTTGCGAAAGAATATCCTCGCGAAACGTCACGGAAAAGCGCGCCGCGCTCTCCGGACTCGCGCAAAAATTCATGGCACTGCGGAGCGACCTCGCCTCACCGTATTTCGTTCCAGCAAGCACATTAGTGCTCAGTTGGTGAACGACGATATTGGCAAGACGTTGTGCTCGGCCTCCGATGTGAAGATGCCAAAGGCTGATAAGCCCCTGGTTCGAGCTGAAAATGTTGGCGTCGCTCTTGCGACGGCGGCAAAGACGCTTGGTGTCACTTCGGTGATCTTTGATCGCGGTTCGTATCTTTATCACGGTCGTGTCGCTGCGATTGCGGAAGCATGTCGCGCGAACGGACTTCAGTTCTAACCTATGACCGACTCTCCAAAAACAACAGCACCAGTAGCAGCAACCGGAGCTGCACGACCAGCATTTGGTGCCAATCGTGGCGCAGCAGGACGCGGTGGCCGTCCAGGTCAGGGCGGTCGACCAGGTGGAAATGATTCACGCGGCAAAGGTGGAGCACGCGGTGGTCGTCGTGACGACCGTGAACCGCGCGAATTCGAGCAGAAGATTCTCGAACTTGCTCGTGTCACTCGTGTGACCAAGGGTGGAAAGCGTATGCGTTTCCGCGCGAGCTTGGTCATTGGTGATCGCCGTGGTCGCGTGGGATTCGGTGTTGCAAAGGGCGCTGACGTTGCGATGGCTGTGGAAAAGGCATTCCGTCAGGCCAAAAAGAACATGGTCACTGTTCCTCTCGTGAAGGAAACTATTCCACACGAAGTTCAGCGGAAGTTCGCTGCAGCAATCGTGCTTTTGAAGCCAGCTCCACAGGGTACCGGGCTTAAGTGCGGTGGTCCTGCACGTATGGTCTTGGAACTTGCTGGTGTACCAAACGCTGTTTCGAAGCTGATGGGTTCAAGCAACAAGATTAACAACGCAAAGGCAACGTTCTTGGCGCTTGTCGCATTGCGCAAGCCGGAATCTGCTCCAGTTATTACCGCTTAATATGGCAATCTCTCTCTCAACCCTTCGCTCCGCCCTCGGTGCAAAGCGTAACAAGCGTCGCGTTGGTCGCGGCTTGGGTTCGCGCGGCACCACGGCTGGTCGTGGACAAAAAGGTCAGAGCGCTCGTTCGGGTGTTGGTGGATTGAAGCGCCTTGGTATGCGAAGCCTCATGCTCGCAACACCAAAGATGCGTGGATTCAAATCGCTTGCCGCAAAGGTGCAGGCGGTGAATCTTCAATCGATCGCATCAAAGTACATTGCGGGCGAATACGTCACACCAGCAACTCTTGCAAAAAAGGGGTTGGTGTTGAGTAAGTCCGCTCCAGTGAAGATTCTCGGAAACGGAGAAATCACCGCTGCGGTTACGATAAAGAACTGCACCGTTTCTGCATCTGCTGCAGAAAAGATCACCAAGGCCGGCGGTACCGTTAACGCGTAGTTTCTTCCCAAATATGGAAACCCTGAAACGCATCTTCCGCATTCCGGAGCTCCGTAATGCGCTCCTGTTCATCGTCTTTGTGGTTGTGGTGTTCCGCGTTGCGGCGCACATTCCGGTTCCGGGCATTGATGCATCAGGGTTGTCTTCCATTTTGGAAGGAAACCAATTTTTGGGCATCTTGAACATGTTTTCAGGAGGAACACTCGCGAACTTCTCTATCGTTGCACTGGGTGTCTCTCCGTATATTACTGCGTCGATCATCTTTCAGCTTCTTGGCATGATCTTCCCGTCACTGGAAGAGCTGCAAAAGGAAGAACAGGGCCGTCAGCGCATTACCCGCTGGACACGATTCGCGACGGTTCCTCTTGCGTTTCTGCAGGGATACGGTGTGCTGCGCCTGTTGGAAAGTCAGCAGCAGCTCGGCATTCATTTGACTGGAATTCAGCTCATTTTCGCCTTGATTTCCATGGCGGCTGGATCCATCTTCTTAATGTGGCTTGGTGAGCTTGCGACAGAACGAAAAATGGGAAATGGCATTTCGCTTCTCATTTTTGCAGGTATCATGGCTGGTCTTCCTAGCGCCGTTGCGCAGGCTGTCGCAACATACAATTCTGGCGATTTCTTGAGCCTTGGTCTCTTCGCTGTACTCGCTATTGTTACTATCGTTGGCGTCGTTGTTGTAACTGAGGGCCAACGGAACATTCTCGTCCAATACGCTCGTGGCGGCGGGCAGATGTCGGGCAAGGTGCAGTCTTCTTTGCCACTTCGCTTGAACATTGGTGGAATGATTCCAATTCTCTTTGCGCTCTCTATCGTCGTTCTTCCTCCATTGCTTGCACAGTTCTTTACACAGGCTCGAACGCAAGTGATTCGTGACATCGCACAATGGGTGTCTGTCACCTTCCAGAACAATACCGTTTACGCTGTGCTGTATTTTGTTCTCGTGTTTGCTTTTACCTTCTTCTACGCCTCTATCGTGTTCCGTCCGGAACAGATCTCGGAGAACTTGCAGAAGCAGGGTGGATTCATTCCAGGCGTTCGCCCAGGCGAACAGACAACGAAGTACTTGCAGTGGGTGATGAACCGTTTGTTGCTCTCTGGCGCCTTCTTCCTGGCAACTATCGCTATTCTTCCAAACGTCGTTCAGGGTTTCACCGGCAATCAGAGCCTCGCGGTCGGCGGATCATCCATGATCATCGTCGTTTCCGTGGTTATCGACATCGTAAAACAGGTTCAGTCGCAGCTCACGATGCGCGCGTACGATGTGTAAGGTCTCCTATAAAAATCACCGCTTCGAGCGGTGATTTTTATATCCACAGTTTTTGTTTTGATCGGATCATGGATCCTGTATAGTCGCCTGAGTATTTATGATGCCTTTATGACCCATGAGGTTATACCTGCGGAATCTGGGCCTAGAACACTAGATCTCCGCCCTCCGGAGCCCATCGACGTGAAAGATGGTGCAGGTCGTTGGAATTTTCGTCTCGAAAAGAAGCCTGATGGATACTCCGTTCGTGGAGTCCCAGGAAACTCTGATTTCGTTGGGGTGAACATGACGATCGTGTTAAAGATTGAGTATCCTGATCGGGTGTATAGGGAAGACGAATCAGCTCGCCTTGTTAGAGGGGAAATTCTTCCAACGCATGCGGTGTTTTCTCCGCTTGAAGACGATTTCGTAAATGGCAAGGTCCCTGATCTCGTTGCTCTTCAAAAATATATCGAGTCCTGGAAGTTTGATTTTATGGGACGAAATGAATTGACGCTTGCGAAGTAGCTTACAGAATATACAGCCTCCGGTTTTGCGAAAGCAGCCCGGAGGCTGTACTGTTAGGGCGTATTCCACCTATGATGCATCGAATTTTCTTGCTTGGACCACAGGGATGCGGAAAGGGGACGCAGGCGGTAATTTTGGCGGCACGACTTGGTATTCCCGAGTTCTCCATGGGGCAATTGCTTCGCGACGCTGCGGCTGGAACGGACGATCTCGCTGATCGCATTAAGGCGATTCAGGCAAAGGGAGAGCTTGTGCCAGGAAAAGTTGTCGCGGAAGTGCTTCGTGCGCGTCTTGATAAACCTGATTGCGCGAATGGATACATCCTCGACGGTTTTCCGCGGAATCAGGATCAGTACGATTCATACGCCGAGCACGACAAGCCAACTGCGGTGATTGTTATCGAAGTCCCTCGTGAAGTTTCCATCGAGCGCATTGCACATCGATCTCGAACGGAGCATCGCACCGACGACACACCGGAAGCGATTCGTCGTCGTCTCGAGATCTACGATCAAGATACGGAACCGATGATTAATCATTATCGAGCGCAGGGCTTGGTTCGTGAAGTAGATGGCGTTGGGACGGTCGAAGATGTTGCGGACCGAATTTACGGAATCTGTACTCTGCAAGGTGGCTGTTAATTGTATGGCGAACATCAAAACAGTTGAAGAAGTTCAGGTGATGCGCGAAGGAGGTATTCTTTTATCGAACGCGCTTCAGGCTGCAGTTGATGCGGCAAAGCCTGGTGTGACGATGAAACAGCTCGACGACATTGCGCGCGGCGTCATCGAAGCTGGTGGCGGTACGCCATCGTTCCTTGGGTATGGTTCTAAGAGCAGGCCATTTCCTGCGACGGTGTGTATTTCGCGGAACGAAGAGGTTGTTCATGGTTTAGGGAATCGTGAAATCGCACTCGACGAAGGCGATATCGTCGGCCTCGACATTGGCTGTTGGTACAAGGGGCTGTGCACCGACATGGCAGTAACCGTACCGATTGGATCGATTACGAAGGAACGCGCAACGTTGCTTCGTATTACGTACGATTCGATGATGGCGGGTGTTAATGCTGCGGTGATCGGAAATACGGTCATGGACATTGCAGGGGCGGTGGAAGACGTCGTACCAAAGGGATATGGAATTGTTGAGTCACTCGTCGGCCATGGTGTTGGGCATCAGGTTCACGAGGCGCCGAATGTCCCAAATTTCCGTGGGAAGCACTTCCCAAAGGCACCACTTCTCGACGGAATGTGCATCGCCATCGAACCGATGGTGACCACGGGAACGCATGAAGTGGAGGTTTCCGATGATGAATGGACGATTGTAACCGCAGACAAGAGTGACGCGGCACACTTCGAAGTTACTGTCGCGATTCTGCCGGGCGGACCGGAAATTCTCACGCCCGTACCAAAAGTTCGGGGTGTAACCGCATAAGTTATGAAAAAAGACGACATCTTCGGCGGCGTGATTCTCCTCATCGTTATTGCGGCGATCGGTGCATTTTTATACTTTGCGCAGTCTGCGCCAGAGCTGAGCTACGGGCCGGTGGAGCTTGCGGGGAGTGTGTTGAGTGCAGCGCCAAAATCGACAACCGAAGTTACAATTAGTGGCACGCTCGTAAAATCTGGTTTCGTCACTATCCATCAGGCGATGGGCACAGCGCCAGGAGAGATTGTTGGTACATCTGATCTGATTGTTGCCGGTATATTCACGGACGTGGTTGTGCATCTTGCGAAACCGATGGAATACGCTGGGCCGTATGTCGCCTTGCTCCACGTGGATAATGGCGATGGCGTTTTCGTGGTGAAAGACGATATGCCGGTTACCTCAAGCGGCGTATCGGTTCGTGCAGATTTCAATTCGCCACCAGAGGTGAAGTAATTTTGTGAAATATCTTGGTATCGACTTTGGTGTTCGGAAGATTGGCCTTGCGTCTGGCGACGATGAGACGGGTTTGGCGTTCCCGATGGGCAATATCGACGGGGGAGTGAAGGCGATTTTCACCATCATGAATCGCGCTCGAGACGAGGGCGCCGAAGCACTTGTCATCGGATTACCAATTCCCGATGCGCATCAGTCCGATACACAGCTTGAGCTAACGAAACAGTTTGTTCGCGATGCGCAGGCTGCGACATCTCTGTCGGTGTTCGTTGTTGATGAGCAGTTTACTTCCGCAGAGGCACGTCGATTACAGGCGGAATATGGCGGCGATATGCCGGAAGACGCTTGGGCTGCAAAAATCATCCTTCAAGCATTTCTTGACGGTGATGTTGAACTTACAGTCGATGAAGCGAAGCGGCGCGAAGAGTAAGTATGTGGAGCACGGTAAAAACGATAGGGATTGTCATGACGTCGTCGCCGTGGCGTGAGGCGGATCGGTGGTATAGCGCCCTAACGCCGGAATTCGGTTTGATTGAGTTTGTTGGGCGCGGTGCGCAAAAGCCGCGAGCGAAACTCGCCGCGCATTTAGAGCCATTCGCGATCGTTGAACTCGAAATCGTGAAAGGTGCGCGATCGACCACCGTCATTGGTGTTGAGCGACGTGAGGTATTTGATCGCATTCAAACGAGCCTCGAGCACCGCATGTTTACACAAACGCTTTTTGCGATGTTGGCGAAGGCGATTCGGCCAGATCTCGCAGATCCAGAACTTTTCGATGAAGTGATTGGGCTCGTTCGATTTTTAAACTTACAGGTCTCTTTGCAAAACACCAGAAGCGCTTTTGTTCTCGGCGCGACAATTCTCCGCCTGCTCAGCCGTCTTGGTTACGGTGTCGAGCTGCACGATTGCCTCGCGTGTCGCAAAGACGTTCTCCCGCTTTCATTTCGTTGGCACGGCGGACGTGGGGGATTGGTGTGCTCCGATTGTGTGCAGAGAAACCCCGAAGATTGGTTCTCTGCGCGCCCGATGGACGAAGAGATCGTTACGCTAATGCGTATCGGTCGCGACGAATCCTACGAGTCGCTCATGCGCATGCCGCTCCTCGGCCAACAAGTAGAAGACTTCGTCCAATGCGTCCACGACGTCTACGTCTATCACGTCCCTGGCGAAATCACGATGCCGTTCTGGACAGGAGTATTGGCGGTGCCGGCGAGGGTATAGATATTTCTATGAAAGAACATTGCTTGATCTGTGAAAGAATTCAGATGATCAAAGATGGAAAGAATCCGTATTTTGTTGCTGAGTTTGAAACGGGATATGCCGTCATTGGCGATCATCAATTTTTTCGAGGATACACATTGTTTCTTGCGAAACAGCATAAGCACGAACTTCATGAGTTTGATGACGGCTTTCGAAATCGATTTCTTGTGGAGATGAGTCAGGTTGCTGAAGCGGTATTCCGCGCATTTCATCCTGTGAAGTTGAACTATGAACTTCTTGGGAATAAAGATTCGCACGTTCATTGGCACCTTTTCCCTCGTCATGCCAATGATCCTCAGCCGATGAGGCCAATATGGACGATCGACCCCGCGATACGCTCTGTGGAGTCCGTAAAGCCGTCGAAGGAGGGAATTGAGGTTTTGAAAAGTGAATTACTCATCGAATTGAGAAAAACTGCGCTGATTCTTTGAATGGGTTGGGAGGGGGGGAGAGGTGACGCGAAAGGGCATCATCGGCGGGCCGTGGTGCGCAATTTCCCGATTCGGACATGTGCGGTCGACCGAACATTTCACTCATCGATTCATTGGGGATTTTGCAAATAAAATGTGCGGTCCACCGCACATCCCCAATATCGCAAAATGCACACGCTTGGCAGCGGTTTCCCGCCGTCATTCACATCCATTCCAAGGTCAGTCCCTCTATCCCTTCAAAGGATTCAGGACCCGTGCTACACTCATTTCACTGATGTTCGCCGTGACAGCGAGCACTGGGAGCAAACAACTTCTAGATTCAGTGTTCCACAACTAATGAGAGCCGATTCGTCGGCTAAAGTACGGTGGCACCGCGAGTAACTTCGCCCGTACAGCTTCATGATTATTCAATCGTGACGTTGTACAGGCGAATTTTTCTTTTTATGACCTACATCTCTCAGTTAGCGTCCATGGTTGGGCAGGAAGTCGAGCTCAAGGGTTGGGCGTACAACTTTCGAAGCAGTGGCAAAATTTATTTCCTCCAGTTCCGTGATGGATCGGGACGTGTCCAGGTTGTGTACTCGCCGCAGGATATCGATGCCGCATCGTGGGAATCGCTCCAAGGCGTTCGCATTGAGTCGTCAGTTATCGTTAAAGGTATTGTGAAGGCTGAGCCTCGATCACCATCAGGATTCGAGATTTCTGGAACCAGTTTCACGATGGTGCACGTTGCGCCGGAGGATTATCCAATTGGAAAGAAGGAACACGGCCCAGAGTTTTTATTCGAGAATCGCGATCTTTATCTTCGGTCTCAGACTCCATGGGCAGTTCTGAGAATTCGCGACAGAGTGTTCTTTTCAATTGAACAATTCTTCCACGAGGAAGGATTTATTCGCTTCGACGCTCCAATCATTCAACCAACAAGTTGCGAAGATACCACGCAGCTCTTCCAAGTTGATTATTACGGCGAACCAAAATATCTCTCGCAATCCGGCCAGCTCTACAGCGAGGCGGGAATCATGGGTTTCGGAAAGGTGTACGACTTCGGCCCAGTGTTCCGCGCAGAAAAGAGCAAGACACGTCACCACTTGAGCGAGCTTTGGATGATGGATGCTGAAATGGCGTACTTCGATCAGGTGATGAACATGGAGGTGCAAGAGAAGATGGTGAAGCGCATCGTGAAAGATGTTCTCGATAACTGTAAGCAAGAGCTCGCGATTCTCGAACGCGATACGACGATCTTGGAGCGTATCGTAATTGAGCCATTTGTCCATTTGAAACACTCCGAAGCGAAGAAGATTCTGCACGACGAGAAGTTGACTGTTGAGCCTGTCGATCTCCTCGGCGACATGTCGACAGAAGAAGAGATCGCCCTTGGAAATAAGTATCAGCTTCCAGTGTTCATCGAAGACTATCCGGCGGAGATCAAGTCGTTCTACATGAAGCGATACACGGACGATGCTGGCGTATTGCGTGCTCGATGCGCCGATCTTATTGCGCCAGAAGAAGGTCGCGAAATTATCGGCGGCAGCCAGCGCGAGGAGAGTTACGAGGCGCTTAAGCAAGAGGTTGTCGATCGCAACTATCCGTTGGCTGAGTATGAGTGGTACTTGAATACCCGAAAGTACGGCAGCGTTCCACACTCCGGCTTCGGTATCGGCCTCGAGCGAACCGTTCGATGGATCACTGGCGTGCACCACATTCGCGAAACCATTGCGTTCCCACGCATGCTCAACCGCTCAACTCCATAATATGAAAAACAGAATCCTCATCAAAGACCTCCCATCAAAACTCGGCGAAACTGTTACCATCGCTGGTTGGCTCAACGCGTTGCGCGACATGAGTAAGTTCGGCTTTGCGATTATTCGCGATCGTTCCGGCCTTGCGCAGACCGTGCTGAACGCAGAACAGCTCGAGCAGCTTAAGGGACTTCAGGTCGAGACCGTGTTGTCGGTAACCGGAAAGATTGTCGAAAAGAAATCGAAAGATCCGTCGATCAAAGAAGTCGAGATGCAGGTCGAGAAACTCGAAGTGCTTTCGCCGGTTGTTGATGTTGTTCCTGTCGAGATCGGTAAACCAGTACTCGACGCGAACCTTGATACATTGCTCGATAACCGTGTTATCACGCTTCGTCATCCAAAACAGCGTGCAATTTTCCGCGTACAAGCCGCGTTGGTTCACGGCTACCGTTCGTTCATGGAAAAGCAGGGATTCACCGAAATTTTTTTCCCAGTTCTTGCTGGTGCTGCGAGCGAAGGAGGCGCAGAGTTTTTCAAGGTTGATTACTACGGCCGCGAAGCAACGCTCACACAGTCTGCGCAGCTCTACAAGCAGATTACGATGGGTGTGTATGAGGGCGTGTACGGCGTGTCGTACTCATTTCGTGCAGAAAAGTTTGCAACATCGCGTCATTTAACCGAATTCAACCAGCTCGAGTTCGAAATGGGATTCGTTTCGGACATGAGTGAAGTGATGGATGTTGAGGAGGGTGCGATTCGTGAAATGCTCGCAACCGTTGAGAGCGAATGTGCGGTCGAACTCGCGCTTCTCGAGGCGAAGCTTCCGCCGACCGGAGATCGATTCCCTCGAATCACACTGAAAGAGGCGCTTGAGGCATATCGTGATGAAGGGGGAGTGGATGAAACATCGGAACCAGACCTTTCGCCGGCTGCGGAGCGTTGGCTTTCAACAGTTTGGTCAGTACAACATCATAACAGTGGATTCGTATTTGTGACGGACTGGCCACCATCAAAGCGTCCGTTCTATGCGAAGGTTGATCCGGCGAATCCAGAGAACACACTCACGTTCGACGTGATCGGTTTTGGAAGTGAGATTACCTCCGGTGGTATGCGCATCAACCGATACGATGAGCAGCTCGCGCGAATCGTGGATAAAGGATTGAACGTTGCAGACTTTGAGGACTACTTGATGATGCACAAATACGGCATTCCACCAGAAGGAGGTTTCGCGATTGGTTTGCAGCGATTAACGCAAAATGTTCTTGGTCTTGCGAACGTGAAAGAAGCGACAATCTTCCCCCGCGATGTTCAGCGTTTGCGTCCATAGTGTTATCATCTGTTCATCTTAACGCCTTCACTATGAATCTTCGCTCACGTTCACTCGCAGCGTTCGCGATGTTTGGCCTTCTTCTTGGTCTTGTTCCTTCTGCATTTGTTCGTGCAGATTCTCTCGTTGCAGGGCCCGGTCCGGGGGATTTGATTCGTGGAACGTCATTTTCGGCTGTGTATTATTTGGGTGAAGATGGATTCCGTTATGTTTTTCCAAATGATAAAACATACTTTACGTGGTACGAGAACTTTTATCAGGTCATGACCATCAGTGATGCGGATCTTGCAAAGATTCAGATGGGTGGAAATGTGACATATAAACCAGGAGTAAAGATGATCAAAATTAATTCTGATCCAAAAACATACTTTGTTGGACAGGGTGGTACATTACATTGGGTTCCGGATGAAGCGACTGCAATAACAGTATATGGCGGTAGCTGGAATACAACGATTGACGATGTACCGGATGGTTTTTTTGGGAACTACACCATTGGCGATGCGTGGGCAGCTTCTGATACTGACGCGTGGAATTCACTGACAGCGAGTCGAATAGAGGGCGGGGTGATCTCCATTGGTGACGACAAGGAACTTATTGCATATAGCTCGGTGAATATCATGGATATGCAGTTTGTGGATGTGGCTGAAGGTACTGGTTCGGTGACGACTATTTTTCCTGGCCAGACTGTTCGGTGGATCAATAACGACTCTGTGAACCACACCGCAACAGCAGAAGATAATAGTTGGGGAACGGGAACAATGGCTCCGGGCGTCACTTTTGTTCGCCGTTTTGATACGGCTGGAATCTACACCTATCACTGCAGCTATCACCCAGAAATGACCGGAACGATCGTGGTTACGGCTGGAGAGGAATAAAGGAGGAACAAAGCGCTATTTCGCTAAGAAGAGCCAAGAAACTGGCTCTTTTTGGTTGACAAAAGCGCTATTTTCTGCTATATTTCTTGGTTCGGTTGTGCGTTTCTGCCCTATTCCTTGACCTTCCAACCCAGGCAATCGTCATGCTCGCAGCTCTTCTTCTCGCGTGTTCTTCCAATCTGGCCGATTCCGTCAGCTCTGATATCGAGATCGACTCTGCTTCTGAGAGCGAGATCGAGGTCACGTACGTCGAGCCGGAGTGCTACGAGCTCGATCTCGAGAACGGTGGCACCGCGTGCTACGGCACGCGTCCGTACTTCACGATGAACAACGGGTTCATGGTTGCGGTGGAGGAAGCGGCTGTCGTGGTCTGGACGATGAACGTCCGGGCTGCGGCGGAGGGCTGGGTGGAGATCAACAACCTCAACCTCGCGCTCTCGTTCGCCGATATGTCCGGCTCCGGCTGGACCGACGAGGTGATGGATCGATTGAGCTACACCGACCAGAATGGCGACGAGCACGGGATTGGGGTGATGAACTCCAATCCGAGCGGTAAGTCGCTTGTGATCGGTGAAGCGGTCGGTAGCCAGGGCAATCTCGCGGTTCCCCGCGTTGGCCCCGCCGAGTCCGCGATGCTGACGTTCACGCTCGACGTGGACGGGCTCGATCTCTGCGACGGTGACACCGTCGGTCTTGGCACGCTCAACTACCAGACCTGGTCTGGGAACGACGCGTCGTCCATGACGACCGCGTTCGGCGCCATGACCGGCACCACGTTCTACTTCCCGTGAACTCACGGCCCGGTTCTCCCACGCGGAGGACCGGAGCCCATCACTCCGCAGGATCGAATGCGATCGTGCTGAATGACGGGCAACCCCGCCCACTGTGAGGTGTTTTATGCGTTCCATTGCGTTTCTGCTCGGATTCCTTCTGCTGTGCTCCACGTCGTTTGTCGGGTGCTCGGCCCGTCTCTTCACGGACTGGCCGAACGACGGCATCCAGGTGGCGCAGTCCACCACGGCGACGGTCCTCGGTTACTCGAGGACTGTGAGCTGCGGGATGGTCGAGGGTGAGGACGACGCCCACTGGAGCTGGAACTGTAGTCTGTTCCGTCCGATTCGGCTCACGCCGTATCGAAAGATGTTCGTCGATGATCGGCTGAAGCCTCTCGCCTGGCTCGGCTCGATCAAGCTCGAGCTGATCGTGGCCATGCTCCTGATCTTTTGGGGCATGGGCGGCAAGAAGCCCGACGCAGCGTGACGCTGTTCGTACGCAGTCGCCCGGAAGAGTCGCTCTTCGGGCGACTTTTCTGTTTGTTTGTTACAATGGCACATATGTCATTTTCGGTGGAACAGGAGGGATTTTCCGGGCCGTTGGCGCTTCTGCTTGAGGTTATCGAGGGGAAGAATTTGCCGATTACCAAGGTTTCGTTGGCAAAGGTTGCTGATGAGTACTTGGCCTATCTTGAAACGCACGACGTGCCGAGCGACGAGCTGGCCGACTTTTTGGTGATCGCCGCGCGCCTTATCTATCTCAAGAGTTGCGAGCTGATGCCGTATCTTCGAATTGACGAGGAAGACGCGGCTGCGGCAAAACTTGAGGATCAACTTCGGCTGTATCAAGAGTTTGTTGCTGCTGCCGTCAAACTTGAAGAGCGTTACATGGTGAAGGCGATGTTTGTAAGGCCGACGGTGAGAGAGAGGGCAGGGGGCAAAGGGCAAAGGTTCTTGCCGGCGAGGAACATTTCCATCGATACATTGCGCGATGCGTTTGGTTCGATTTTGAAACGGCTCGAGCCATTCTTCACGTTGCAAGAAACGTCGATGGAACGAACGAAATCGGTGGAGGAACGGATTGACGAGCTCAAGTCTGTCCTTGAGACCCGAGCGAATCTTCGTTTCCGCGACGTGATTGCGGGCGCCGGAACCAAGAGGGAAGTTGTGGTAAGCTTTTTGGCGTTGTTGGAGTTGCTTCGTCGCAGACATCTCACCGCAAAACAAGAATCGCACGGAACTGAAATCCATCTTGAGCGCCTAGACGTATGACCGAATTGTCCGCAAAAATCGAAGCGATTCTCTTTGTGAGCTCGAAGCCAATTTCGATGAAGTTTTTGGCGAATGCATGTTCGTGCCAGATCGACGAAGCGACTGCGGCGGTCGATGAGCTCGCGTTGATGAGAAATGCTGAAGATTCCGGCATTCACGTCGTCATTGGCGACGAGGGAATTACACTCGCCACAAATCCATCATTCGCGTCCACAATCGAGAACTTGTCGAAGGAAGATATTGAATCGGAACTCACCCGGCCATCGCTCGAAACTCTGACGATTGTTGCGTATCGTGGACCGATTACGAAACCGGAAATTGAGGCGATTCGCGGAATCAATTGCACGCTGATTCTTCGAAACCTCCTCATGCGAGGACTCGTGGACGAGAATGAGGACGCAGTAAAACTTCAGCCGGTGTACAGCCTTACGAATGATGCGTTGCGATATCTTGGGTTGCATAATGTCAACGAGCTCGCTGATTATGCTGATCTTCACGGTAATACAAAGATTGATGCATTGCTTTCTGCGCTAACGACCGAATCATCGGACGTATGATTTCTCGCGTCGTCGCACAAATGTTTCTCGCGTTTACTGTGCTCCGGATTCTTCCGGTTGATGCGGCAAATCTTGAATGGAAAATCGGCATTCCTACTGCGCCAGAGGCACTCGCTGCGCCGCTGTTTTCGTTAACATCGGCGCCGATTACGTTGCCGGTTGCGGAGAGTCGATTCCTGCCGCCAAAAAAGACCGATCTTTCCAGTTACGGCGTTGTCACCGATGCGCAGAGTGTGTTTGTTGCCGATACAGAGAGCGGTGCTGCATTGTTCGCGAAGAATGCGGATGATGTGCGAGCAATCGGGAGCATTACGAAGTTGATGACGGCGATTGTGTTTCTCGACACCAAACCCGATCTCGACTCGTGGGTGAAAATTGTCGATGATGATTACGTTGGGGGAGCAATCGTGCACTTGAACTTCAACGATGGCATTCGGCTTCGTGATGTGCTCGGTGCAAGTATTGTAGGATCAGACAACACGGCAACAAAGGCATTGTCGAGATTGTCTGGAATGTCGTACGACGACTTCATTGTTGCGATGAATGTGAAGGCGGAGACGCTGGGCATGACATCGACCGCGTTTACTGAAGTAACAGGAATTGATAGTGCCAATGTCTCAACGGCGCGCGATTTGATGTTGTTGCTTCGTGAGGCGGAGCGATCGGATGAGCTCGTCACGTTTATGACGTCGGATCATCTTTCCGTTCGTCATATAAGCGGTGCGGCATTTATAGTGCAGTCGACAGATGCGCTTTTTGATTCGATGCTCGATAAGAAACCGTACATGATTACTGGTGGAAAGACCGGATATATTCCGGAAGCTGGGTATTGTTTTATTACCACGGTTGACCATGATGGGGATGAGGTGTTCGTTGCTGTGCTGGGAGCACACTCGAAACTTGATCGGTTTAATGACGCGAAGGCGCTTGCAGTTTGGTCCTTCAATACTTTTACCTGGCCGCAGCTATGATCGTGGAAGCGCTTTTTTCTTGGGCATCGTCAGTTCCACCTTGGCTCGCAACCATCGTGCTTTCTGCGTTGCCAGTTACCGAGGCGCAGCTCGCTATTCCGGTAGCGGTTCTCTCGTGGAAGATCCATCCGGCACTGGTGTATGCATTGGCGATGTTCGGGAATGCCTTGCCGATCGTTCCAATTTTCTTTGGCTTTACTGCACTTCGTTCGTGGGCAGAGCGTTATGCGCAGTGGAGCGTGAAGTGGCTCGATCGTCTTGTTGCACGAGCGCATCGGAAATTTGGTGCGGATTTTGATAAATATGGCGTCCTTGGCCTTATTGCCTTCATGGCGATTCCTTTTCCGGGAACTGGAGTATGGACCGCCGTCTTGGCTGCGGTGGCATTGAAACTTCCTTGGCGACAAGCAATTCCGGCGATCTTTTGCGGAATGCTGCTGGTTGGAGCAATCGTGATCACGATTACGCTGGCGGGCGGTTCGATTGTTCGATAAGAAAAGAAAACATCCGTCGCTCCTATTGTGGAACGACGGATGTTTTTTAAATGTGTTTCAGGAGAAGTGCCACGAAGATCGCTTGGCCGACGAGAGCGTACTGGAGCTTCACGTCTCCGTGTTTGCGAGAGAAGAAGTCGTGGAAGAAGAAATGGACTTTGCAGAACATCCGGAGTGCTTTGGTGTGGAAAATGTCGCTCAGTCCAACAAGGAGGTCTGGAAGGATGCTTCCACCGATCGCTGCGGCAAAGGCGAGGTGCGTGGCGTCTGTTCGTACAAGGAACACCGCCATTACCATGTACATCGCCACGACGCCGTCTACCATCACATACGCCACGGCAAGCTTTCGGCGTTTCTTGTGGATGCGGAACAGGTCGGCAAGCTGGTTGTCCCCATGGGGAATCATGTCTACCAGGAAATGCGACGCGGCTCCAAGGCCGAAGCCAAGGACCGGATTTCCGACCGCGCTACCGATTGCAGCGCCGATGGCCGCGTGGGTTGTAAGCGTCATAATGCCGGTATGATAGCACAGATTGGGATTCTTGGGCAGGTTTAATGGAACTTATTGGCTAATACTAGAGAAGAATATGTTCAGAAATTCAAAACGACCCCAATGGCTTGGGATCGTTTTGGTGGATGTTGGTGGGTTCGAACCACCGACCTCTGTCGTGTGAGGACAGCGCTCTAACCAGCTGAGCTAAACATCCGAAAATGTACCCAAGTTCACCGATTGCGTTGTCGCTTCTGCGGTCCTCGTTCAACGTACACATGAAGTACGTTTCACTCCGGTCCTCGCCGCTCCTAGCACTCGGCGAACTTAGTACATTTTCGAACAGAACTGATCGATCTGACGAGAACTTCACCAATTTAGACTAGTTTCGGTGCGCTAGGAGCAAAGTTCGCGAGGCGTACCTAGATGTACGTTGAGCGAACTTGCGACGCAGCAAGCCGAAAATAGGCAAATTGGTGAAGTTCTCGTGGTGCCGCGGGAGGGACTCGAACCCTCAATCCCTTGCGAGAAACGGATTTTGAGTCCGTCGCGTATACCATTCCGCCACCGCGGCCTACGCGAGTGAGAGTCTATCACTCTCGCGAACCACGGGCAAGATCGTTTTGCTCGTTCCCTTAATACGGTATACTCTTGGAGAATCTTTCCCTGGTTCGATTTGCCTATGCCGATTGACGAACCGCACATCGACCTTCTGCCAAAACCATCCCCAATTCTTTCCGAGCGTCAGGCTCGAGCGAAGATTGGAACCGTCACCAAGATGTTGAGTATTGGTGCGGTGTTTTTGGTTGCGGCTGGCGCATTCGTGAGTACGCGCATCGCCCAGACGACAGCCGAGGGACCGCAGGCGTCGAATGGATTTTCGTTGCTTTCATCGTTGCGGCGACTGGTTGCCGCGCCGGATAAAGCATTGAGCGGTGAAGATAGCGACCGCATTAATATTTTGCTTCTTGGAATCGGTGGGGCAGGTCACGACGGCCCGGAGCTTACGGATACGATGATCTTCGCGAGCTACAAGCCGTCCACGAACGACGTTGGGATGATTTCCATTCCTCGCGACCTCACTGTGAATATTCCAAACTACGGGTACAAAAAGATTAACGCCGTGAACGCGTTGGCGGAAATGAACGCTGATGGATCGGGAATGACTGCGGTAGCGAACACCGTTCACGATATTTTTGGTCAGTCCGTTGATTACACGATTAAGGTAGACTTCCACGGTTTTGAGGATATCATCGACGACGTTGGCGGCGTGGATGTGTATGTCGATAATTCTTTCACGGACAATACGTATCCAATCGACGATGATTTGGGGAGCGTGCAAACGGTATCGTTTACTCAGGGTTGGGCAACGATGAACGGAAAGACGGCGTTGGAATACGCTCGGTCGCGCCATGGCGATAACGGTGAAGGATCCGACTTCGCTCGTGCAGCACGTCAGCAAAAAATCTTACTCGCGCTGAAAGACAAAGCGCTTTCACTGAATGTTCTTTTGAATCCTGCAAAGTTGAATAAGATTCTTTCCACCATTCGCGACAACGTGCATACCGACATGAGCATTTGGGAAATGATGCGTCTTGCCGAGTACATTCCAAAAATCAACCGTCAGGCGATTGTGATGCGTGTTCTCGACTCTGCTCCAGGAAGTCCGCTGTACTCCACGATGATCAACGGTGCCTATGTTATTTTGCCGCGGAATGAGGATTGGAGCGACTTGAAACTGATCGCTGCGAATATTTTCGATAAGACTGACGTTGCAACGTCGCAGTCTGCGGCGCTTCCAGAAAAGCCATCGTCCACCGACGATGTTCGGATCGAGATTCAGAACGGTACAAGCACCACTGGCCTCGCGGCACGAACAGCTGAGCTTCTCGAGAGCTCAGGATTTACGATTGCTGTGGTGAGTAATGCGGACGTTCGAAACTATCCAAAGACGATGATTTTTGATTACACGAACGGCAAGAAGGCCGAAGAACTTGCTTCGCTTCAGAAATATCTCGATGCCGAGGTAGTCATGACGCCACAGGGCTATCTTTCATCCGATGCTGTTGTTCCTGATTCGTTAGGATCGGTTCCAGACCGAAGCGGCTCCGATATCGACTTTTTGATCATTATTGGGGAGAACGGGATGAACTTAGTTATGAGGTAGGGCGTTCGATCGACAGGATTGGTGTTCGATGGTAACCTCCGCCTTCTCTTTTCCTATGGCACAGCCCCCAAAAATTGCGATCATTGGCCGAACGAACGTTGGAAAGTCTTCGCTGTTTAATCGTATGGTCGAAGAGCAGAAGTCGCTCGTCAGCACCGTCGCTGGCACCACGCGCGATCGTTTTGAGGCAGATTGTGTTTGGCGCGCCCAGGTGATGCGGTTGGTGGATACTGGAGGACTGAACGTGGAGCGTTCCGATGAGATTGAGAAGAACATTGTTGAACAGGCGACGATCGCGATTGAAGAATCCGATCTCATCTTCTTTGTTGTGGACATGATGGTTGGCCCAACGCCGGCAGATTTGGATATTGCAAAGTTGTTGTTTAAGAAAAAGAAGCCGGTGCTCGTGCTTGGCAATAAGGCAGATACTGCGCCGCTTCGTGCGCGAGCCGATGGTAAGGATTGGTTGTCGTGGCCATTGCCACGTCCGTTGAGCGTTTCGGCAAAACAGGGAAGCGGTGTTGGTGACGTACTCGACGCTGCGCGCGACATGTTGATTACCATCAACAAACCGCTACAGGATATTTCGAAGGTTGCAACGATGCGCGTTGCGGTGCTTGGTGAGCCAAACGTGGGAAAGTCGACGCTGTTGAACGCGATGCTTGGCCAGAAGCGATTCATTACCGCAAACGTTGCGCACACCACGCGCGAACCAAACGATGCGCCGCTTACGCGAAATGATAAGAACTATCTTTTTATTGACACCGCCGGTATTCGTCGGAACGCAACAATCCGCAATGCGGGTGTGCATTTGGAAGCCCAGGGCGTGATGCGCACGATTGAAATTTTGAAGGAAACAGACGTTGCGTTGTTTGTTCTCGACGTGAAAAAAGGAATCACCGCACACGATAAGCACCTTGCCGGAATGCTTGCCGATGCTGGCGTGAGTGTGATCATCGTCGCGAACAAGTGGGACTTGGTAGAGGCAAAGGGACCGAACACGATTAACGAAGTCGAGCGCTACATGCGTGGCCTGTTGCCACATTTGAAATACGCGCCGATTGTGTTTGTTTCCGCATTGCACTCTCAGCGAACGAATGTGCTTTTCGATACCATCGATACCGTGTTCCAAAGCCGATTCGTCCACTTGAGTGATGCAGAGACGAAGGCGTTTATTTCGCAGGCTATTGTGAAGCACAAGCCAAGCAAGGGAAAGGGCGTGAAACATCCTCGTATTACGAGCTTCCATCAGGCTGGCGTGAATCCGCCAATGTTCTTGCTTACCGTGAACCTGTCGCGCGAAGATTCGCTTGCCGATTCCTATCTCCGGTTCATTGAAAACATCATGCGCGAAAAGTATCAGTTCTTGGGAACGCCAATTCGTATTCGCGTTTCGGCTACGCGCAAGTCGCACACCACGTATGGCGACTAACGTCATGCTCATCATTGGCCTCGGTAACCCGGGGAAGGACTACGAACGGACGCGGCACAATGCGGGTTTCATGGTGGTGGACGCATTCGCGAAAGCGAAGGGGTTGAGCTGGAAGCACGAACCAACATTGCGATCCACGATTGCGGAGGGAAATACCGACGGGCAAAAAGTGTTGTTGATGAAGCCGACAACATTCATGAATGCCTCTGGTGAAGCGGTGCGATTGGTGATGGATCGATTTCATATCACTGCAGCGTCGACGATCGTTGTTTCTGATGATGTTGCTCTTGCTCTTGGAACTCTTCGAGTACGATCAGAGGGTGGCGCCGGCGGCCACAATGGTTTGAAGTCGATCATCCAACACATCGGCTCCCAAACCTTTTGGCGCATCAAAGTTGGCGTGAATTCACCGCCAGAAAACATTTCTCTGGAAACCTACGTGCTGAACCGATTCATGAAAGAAGAACACGGTGTGATCGACCGCTCCGTCGCAAAGGCCGTCGAGATCCTCTCGACGATTCCAGAGTCACTGAAAACGACAACGTATACGGTGTAGTTTTGATCTTGCGACGTTCCGGGTTTTTTGATACGATCTGCTCGATTTTGAAAAGAGAAGGGAAGATGACGGCGACGGTTGAGTCGAGTTTGGGTGCGTAGCGAGAAAAGCTTTTGAGACGTACTTCTTGGTACGTTGAAAAAGTTTTCGAAGCTACAAGCCCAAAATCGGCCAACCGGTGCTGTCATCCCTGGCTGGGTAGCTCAGTTGGTAGAGCGCAGGACTCATAAGCCTGTTGTCGCGGGTTCGATTCCCGCCCCAGCTACCAAAAAGAACCGACTCGTTCGGTTCTTTTTTGATTTGTGCTTCTGTGCTATCGTGCTCACTACTATGCTGTTTTCACGCAAAAACGCCGGAACGGAGGAGCACAAGTTCATGAAGTGGTTTGGGCCAACACTTGGAGCGTTCGCGTTGTTTGTGGTGGAAATCGTGCAAATCGCCGTTTTGGCACTGGCGATCATTTTGCCGGTGCGATACTTCCTTATTCAGCCGTTCATCGTGAAGGGCGCTTCCATGGAGCCGAATTTCTACGACAGCGAATATCTTATTATCGACGAATTGACATTTCATTTTCGCAATCCAGAACGTGGGGAAATTGTGGTGTTTCGTCCTCCGCAGCATACGGATCAGTACTACATTAAGCGCGTGATTGGGCTTCCGGGGGAGACGGTGGAAATCCGTAATGGCGTGATTACCATTTACAACAACGATGTTCCAAATGGCTTTACACTCACAGAGTCCTATATCAGCGAGGTTACCGAGGGCCGGGATCGCCGTACGCTTGGGCCAGATGAATACTACGTGATGGGCGATAATCGCGACGCGAGTCTGGATTCTCGATACTTTGGCGCGGTTCCACGCGAAAACTTGGTGGGAAGGGTGTGGGTTCGTGGATTGCCGATTGATCGTGCAATGACGTTTGCTGTTCCAACGTATTCGGAGTAGGATTCGTCTGATTTCATTGAGCGAGATGAGCGATCGGCGATGACGCCTTGAGCGAATTGAGCGATGTGATTCCGGATATCGTTGTTCGTTTCTTTACTCGCCCATTTCGCTCAAGCGTAGCGATCGCCCAAGGTGGTAACCCACCGGTCGCTCATTATTTTCTCACTACACTATGCCAAACGAAAAAGCAGCAGCGCCAGTCGTCGATGCGAAGAAGAAGTCGAAAACTCCTGAGACACTTCGTGGATTCCGTGACGTATTAGCCGACGAACAGGCAGCGTGGGAAAAGATCGAGTCTTTGGCGCGAAGCATGACGCAGGCTTACGGCTTTGGTCGCATTCGCATGCCAGTGCTGGAACAGACTGCGCTTTTTGAGCGATCCGTTGGGAAGGACACCGATATTGTTGAAAAGGAAATGTTTACGTTCGTTGATCAAGGTGGTGTGAAGATGACGTTGCGCCCAGAAGGTACTGCACAGGTTGCTCGAGCATACATTGAGCACGGCATGGTGAACCAGTCGCAGCCGGTGAAGCTTTGGTATTTTGAGCCATTTTTCCGTCACGAACGACCACAAGCTGGCCGGTATCGTCAGTTCTACCAGTGGGGAATTGAAGCGATTGGATCCGACGATCCTGTCGTCGATGCGCAGGTGATTCTCATGGCGCAGCGTTTCTGTCGTGACCTTGGTCTTGATGTCATTGTCCAGATCAATTCACTCGGCACGCCAGCATCGCGTAAGGACTACATTGCCGAACTCGTGAAGTACTTTAAGATTCACAAGAAGGCACTTTCTGAAACAGACTTGAAGCGCCTCACGAAGAATCCATTGCGGCTGCTCGATTCAAAGGAGCCAGGAATGGAGGAATTGAAGGCGAACGCACCACAGATTTTTGACTACCTCGACGAGGCGTCAAAGCAGCATTTCATGAAGGTCTTGGAATATTTGGACGAGACTGAGGTGCCATATGCGCTGAACCCATGTTTGGTTCGCGGATTGGATTACTACACCAAGACGACATTTGAAATTGTGTTGAACAGCGCATCGTCGCCTGATCTTGAAGGCCTAGCGCTCGGCGGCGGCGGACGATACGATGGATTGATTCCGATACTTGGCGGCCGCGAGAACACGAGTGCAATGGGTGCGGCAATGGGAGTGGAGCGCATCGTGCTCGCGATGAAGGCGGCAAATGTGATGCCACCACGTCGCGAGAAGATTGATGTGTTCTTCTGTCAGCTTGGCGAAGGCGCGCGCCGGAAAGGCCTTGCCGTGTACGAGAAATTCCGCGAAGGCGGCATTATGGTGGGGGAGGCGTTTGGAAAAGGAACGCTCAAGGCCCAGCTCGAAATTGCGGATAAACTGAAGGCTCCAGTTGCGGTGATTCTCGGCCAGAAAGAAGTGCTCGACGGCACCATTATCATCCGCGACATGGAATCTGGTGCGCAGGAAATTGTGGACGTGGAAAAGGTGGTAAGCATTATCGCAAAACGTTTGAAGGATGTTGCGGAGAAGGGAATGTAGAGACGACCCGTTGGGTCGTCTCGGATGAAAAAACAATTACGTGGCTGATATTAGCCACGTTTTTGTTTGCACTACCGAGAAAACCTTGACATTTTTGAGAAAAACCCTTAATCTCATCCCTCCTTTCTCTGGCCCGAATCCTGCGCGAATCCTAGCGATTTTCGTAGCATTAGGCCCGGAGGAAGAGCTTGCTCTTTCCAATGGTTACCGAAACGGCTTTCGCATCTCGCGACTGTCCGAACCCCTGAATGGAACGGAGTTCCAATCATGCGCGTCCCGATTCTTGTCCTCTTCCTCGTCGGCTGCTCGCAGTCCGACATCGACAACGAACCCGTCCGCACCCGCGACGAGGCGATGGCGGAAGCCGGCGCCCGGAGCTCGGGTCCGTCCACCGACGTCTGCAACATCGCCTACGACAGCGACGGCAATGGAAGCAATGACGCCACGCTCATCGCGATCGGCGAGGACGCGGACGCCGACGGCGAAGCGGTCATCCCGACCAACCCCAGCGACATCTTCGACGACGGCCAGTACGCCTGCGCCGACGGCGTCGTCAACGGTTTCGTTGTGGTCACCGCGGTTGGCAACGACTGCAACGACACGCCGATCACCGGTGCGGCCATCAACCCGGCCGCGACGGAGGTCTGCGACGGTGTGGACAACAACTGCGACGGCAGCGTCGACGAGGCCGGCGGCGCCACCACCTGGTACGCGGACAGCGACAGCGACACCTTCGGCAACGCTTCGGCGAGCTCGATGGCGTGCTCCGCCCCCGACGGCTACGTGGCGGACAGCTCGGACTGCAACGACACCGTCACCGCCATCAACCCGGCGGCGATGGAGGTCTGCAACGGCGTGGACGACGACTGCAACGACGGTATCGACGAGGGCGTGCTCAGCACGTTCTACGCGGACGTCGACATCGACGGCTTCGGCGATCCGACGAGCTCCGCCATGGCGTGCTCGGCTCCCTCCGGCTACATCGCCGAATGGACCGATTGCGACGACATGAACGGGGACATCAACCCGGGCGTCGTGGAGGACTGCGACTCGGTGGACAACGACTGCAGCGGCACGGTCGACGACAACCTCACCACCGACTCGGTCGGGGTGACCCAGTCCTACGTCGATGGCGACGGGGACAGCTACGGCGCCGGTTCTTCCTTGGGGCTGGTTTGCACCATCGAGGAAGGCTACAGCGCGAACAACACGGACTGTGAGGACACCATCTGGGGCACCAACCCCGGCGCGACCGACATCCCCGGCGACGGCATCGACCAGGACTGCAGCGGGGCCGACACCCCCGCAGCCGACCCGGACAGCGACGGTGACACCTACCCCGCCAGTGTCGATTGCGACGATTCCAACGGCGCCATCAACCCCGGCGCCATGGAGACCTGCAACGGCATGGACGACGACTGCGACATCGCGGTCGATGAGGGTGTCACCAGTACCTTCTACGCCGACACCGACGGCGACGGCTACGGCGACGCGGCTTCCACCGCGATGGCGTGCTCGGCATCGAGCGGCTGGGTGGCCAACTCCACGGATTGCGACGACGGCGACGTCGACGTGAACCCTGGGGAGGTCGAGACGTCGTTCAACGGTACGGACGACAACTGCGACCTCATGGCCAACCCCACGGCCGTCGCGACCATCGTCGTCACCCCCAACCCGTCCCAGATGACCGTGCCCTGGGAGCTGTGGATCCGCAACCGCACGGTCGACCCCGACGGCGAAACCACGGCCACGTGGGAGACCGGCGGCGCGGCGTCGGGCACGGGAGCGCTCACCACCACCGTCACCCTCGTCGACGGCGACGTGGAGGCGATCAACGGACCCTTCAACGGAGGCAGCTACTGGGCCTTCATGATCGGGACGACGAACGTGAGCACGACCTTCACGGTCGACGGCTACTCGTTCGTGGCGACGAACACCTGCTGGGACGGCACGTACACGTGCACCACCGGTGGGACGGACGCCTGGTGGACGGTCGACACCCTCTAGGAGGTTCGGCAGTCAACGTTCGGAGTTCGGCACACGGTGACCGCACGAACGACGACGAGTCCCCCAGAAGCTTCGGCAGCTGGGGGACTCTTCATATTTAAGGAACTTTTTGTGAGCTGCCCGCTGTCTTGCTCATCTTTTTATACTCTGCTATCATCCTCCCATCTCTGAGAGGAGTGAAAAACTATGTCTGATATTGAAGTCAAACGAAAAAAAGGTGAGAGCTTTGAAGCGGTATTTCGCCGTTTTAGCCGCCGCCAGCAGCAAAGTGGAAAAGTGCTCGACGTTCGCGCCGGCCGCTACTTCGCTCGCACGCCAAAGCCAAACAAGGTAAAGAAGAGTAAGCTTCGCAGTCTTGAAAAAGGCGCAAAGCGTGAGTATCTCCTCAAAACCGGAAAGATCAAGGAAGAGGATTTGCGTAAGCCAACCCGTCGATAATATCAAAAACGTCCCCGAGCAATCAGGGACGTTTTTGTTTTCCGCCTTTTAGGCTACAATCGTTTCCATATGACTCTCTACGAACAGATCCGTGAGGACATGAAGGCCGCAATGAAGAATAAGGATTCGGCAACGCTCGACACCGTGCGGATGCTTATTTCATCGATTAAAAATAAGGCGATCGATCTTGGAAAGGAACTTGACGACGCCGATGTGGTTGCGACGATTAAGAGCGATCTTAAAAAACTGAAAGACGGACTCGAATCGTTCGCGTCTGCTGCTCGTGAGGACTTGGCGGAAAAGGCCAAGGCAGAAATCACAATTCTCGAAAAGTATTTGCCAGCGCAAATGACGGACGGCGAGTTAGAGGAAAAGGTTCGCGCAAAGCTTGCGGATCTTGGTATCACCGACATGGCATCAGTCGGAAAGGCAATGGGCGCGCTTATGACCGATCTCAAGGAATACGCTGACGGCTCCCGCATCAAGGCGGCAGTAGATAAAATCCTCAAGAAGTAATCCCTTCAGTCATCCCCGCGCAGGCGGGGATCCAGTGATCATCGCAAGCTGGTGGCTCGGGTGCACATTTCTTCACTGCGCGTAACGATGCTACGCCGTTACGCCTCGCTTCGCTCGGCTACGGCTGTGTATCTGTACTGCTCGTTACGAAACGTGCACCGCTCGCCACTGGTGCTTGCGATATCAGCCTCATTCGCTCAAGGGTAATCCCGATCGCTCAAGCGCAGCGATCGCTCATTCCTTCCAATGCCCACCCCGCAAAAAACCATTCTCGCCGACCTTATCCACTTCCGCGCCAGTGCGCGGGAGGCTTCGGATAGGATGGAGGAGCTCGAGGAGCTCGTCCGAACGTACGGCGGGGCAGTGGTGGTAAAGAACATCCAGCGAAAGGAAAAGCCGGACGGCCGAACGTTCATCGGAAAGGGAAAGGTTGAGGAAATCCTCGCAGACGCAAAGGCACTTGGTGCAACGCTACTCGTCGTCAACCATGTACTTAAGCCAAGTCAGATTTTTCATTTGGAGGAAGAGTTGAAGCCAGCAAAGATGCGCGTGTGGGATAGGACCGATCTTATTTTGAATATTTTCGATAAGCACGCAAAAACTACGGAAGCGAAACTTGAAATCGAATTAGCTCGTATTCGGCACATGGGGCCGCGCATTTACGACATGGGTGAGCAGCTTGGCCGTCAGCGTGGTGGAACGGGGACTCGAGGCGGAAGCGGAGAAGGGAACACTGAGGCAATGAAGCGCCACTTAAAGGAGCAGGAGCGGGCGATCATGAAGAAATTGGAGACGTATCAGGGCGTTCGCGACCGGCAGCGTGAGCGACGAGACAAGATGCGCCAGCGAACCGTGGCGTTGGTTGGGTATACGAACGCTGGGAAGACCTCGCTTTTGAACGTACTCACCAAACGCAAAGAACTTGCAGCCAACGTGTTGTTTGCCACGCTCGATACGCGCGTGGGCACCATGTACCTTCCGGCCATTGACGGAACAGCATTGCTTTCGGACACCATTGGGTTTATTCAGGGGCTTCCTCCTGAGCTTTTGGCATCGTTCCGTTCAACGCTTTCGGAGGCGATTAGTGCCGATCTTCTTCTTCACGTCATCGATGCGGCAGACGATAAGCGCGAAGAGAAGATTGCGGTCGTGGATGATATTTTGAAAAAACTTGGTGTTACCAACACTCCCGTCATTCGTGTGTTCAACAAGATTGATGCGTGGCATCAAGGGTCTTTTCCAATGGAAGACGGAATGATCGCGGTTTCCGCAAAAACCGGTGAAGGGCTTGAACACTTGCGCGACGCCATTGCACACATTTTTTCCCCAGCAAAAAAATAAAGGTGTTCATCCGAGTGCGGTATACTGTGCGCATGATTTCATCCACTGTGCTCAAGGTCCTGAAGCGCGGCGCCATGCTTGCTGCGGTTGGGGTATTCATTGGAGTGCCGTTCCTTGTTTTCGCTGCAGACGCCAACCTTACGTCGGTTGCGTCTACATCGGGACTAGGAACCGACAGTCTCATGACGATCATCGGACGCGTCATCAACGTTGTTCTGAGTCTTTTGGGCGTGATCTTTTTGATTCTCTTGGTGTACGCCGGTGCAATTTGGATGACCGCTGGTGGTGATGGGAAAAAGGTGGACAAAGCAAAAGGTATCTTAATCAACGCAGTGGTTGGTCTCCTTATCACGATGTCGGCATATGCGATTTCTGTGTTCGTGATTAACCTTCTTTCTGACGCAACGGGTGGAAATGGTCCGGGAAGTTCATCGGGAGGCCCTGTAGTAGAAACGCTCTCGAACTCTTTGGGATCTGGAGTGATCCGCGATCATTACCCTGCTCGCGGCGCAACGGACGTTTCACGAAACACTCGAATGTTCGTGACCTTCCGTGACACCATGGATATTTCCTCTTTTATTACGGGCTACAGCACCAACGGAACACCAGAAGATGTTTCCGACGACACAGCGGCAACGGCGATCAACAGTACGAATGTCAAAATTTATGTGCGTGCGAATGGCGATTCTACGGCGCTGACCGACGTTGCGGTGTATTTTACAGAAGACTTAAAAACATTTGTTTTTGATCCGACGGAATATCTCGGATCTTCAACTGAGGACATAACGTACGCCGTGTATTTGAGTGATGCGATTAAGAACACCGACGGTGATACACCAATCGATTCCGGAGGATATCTCTGGTACTTCACTACGGGAACTACGATCGACATCAGCCCGCCAACTGTGCAATACGTCATGCCAACCGACGGAACCACCAAAGATCGGAACATTGTCGTCCAAGCTATTTTTAGTGAAGCGATCGACCCAACATCCTCAACAGGAACGCGTTTGGCGGACAGCGGGTTCTCGAATATTCAAATCATTGGAACATCCTCTACTGCACCAGTTGCTGGTGAATATGTTGTGAGCAACTCCTACAAAACCATCACGTTCACTTCCACCGATGCGTGCGGAACGAATTCGTGTGGTGAAACGATCTACTGCTTGCCTGGCGGTGAATCTATTACCTCCACCATTTACTCTGCAACACCAACGAGCACAACGGATCCTACGGCATCAATCTTCCCATACGACGGTATCGTAGACACATCCGGTAATTCGCTCGATGGAAATAGCGATGGATCTGTTGGAACAGATGACGACTACGTTTGGGGCTTCACCACGACGAATGACATCAATCTTGACGCACCAGCAATCGAAAGCATCACTCCAAACATTGAGGAAGAGAATGTTGCACTGGACCAGTCCATTCAAATCACGTTCGACTCGATTATCGACTCATCAACTGCGAGCTCGTCAAACATCCAGACGCTCAACAAAGAAATGTCGAGCACAACGAGTCATGAGATGTGGTACTCATTCGGCGTGACGTCGCTTACAGCGGAAGGAGATGCTGTGCTTGTTGATTCGCAGGTTCCAGCGAAGTCGCTCGTCACGATCTCTCACGGAACATTCTTAGCATCGGATCCAACGGTTCCGCTCTCGTACATGTACAGCGTGACAGCGAATCAAGGCGTGCGAAATGAGTATCAGAACTGTTTTGTGCCTGGAGAAGGTCCTGATGCGATTGGCGGTACGTGTGGAACGACAACCGCAGTTCCGTACTGCTGCAATGGTGTTGCACAGACCACTGCCTGTGCGCTCTTCTAATTTGATTTTGTGAATCAACGATTGGCAAAACTCTTCACCATCGCGGGCCTCGGGCTTGTTTTGGGCGTTGGGGCGTTCGGTATTCGTCCATCGATCACACTCGCTGCGGACGTTGCCACCGACACACTGACATCGGTTGGGGGTGAGACAGGATTAAGTACAACGGATCCAAAGATCATCATTGGCAACATCATCCGAACCGGCCTTGGCGTCATTGGTATTATTTTAGTGTGTTTCATCGTGTACGGCGGTTTTGTGTGGATGACGGCTGCTGGTCGACCAGATCAGGTGGATAAAGCGAAGAAGATTCTCATCAACGCGGTGATTGGTTTGATCATCATCTTGATGTCATGGAGTATCGCCACGTTCGTAATTTCTTCACTGACCAATGCGACGGGCACCGGTGGGCCCGGGGGGACGGGTGGAGGGGGCGGACCTGGTCCAGGACTTGGTGGTGGGAGTCCGTCATCGTTTACTGCGACAGGGTATTCTCCGTTTGGATCGGTGACGATTCGCAATATCGTTCCGCGCATTACGTTTAGTAAGACTGTTGATAGCACAACCGTTGATGCGAATATTACGATTACAGACGCTTCTGGTACTGCGGTTGCGGGAACGTATGTGACAACCGGCAATTATGTGAAGTTTACGCCTGCGGCGGCGTGTCCTGATCCAAATTCCGACCGATTCTGTTTTGATGAAAATGCGGTGTTCACGATTACCGTCGGAACTGGATTGCTGAGCTCGAGCGGAGCAGCGATCACGTGTAACACCACAACGCCGTGTAGATCGACGTTTACATCGGGATCCTTAGTTGATACGGAGGACCCTGTCGTTAGCATTGTTGTTCCAGAATCAAACGAAGGAGTCCCGACGGATTCCACCATGACGGTGGAAGGGTATTTTACTGACGACGCGGGTATTGCTGGTGCGGATTTTCTGATCGACGACGAGTGGCAGGACAGCTTGCCGCCAATAGGGAATCCAACGGAAACCACGATTGATGCGGAGTTGAGTACCGTGAGTTTTATTGCGGGGGATAGGTATACCGTTTCTGTCACTGCAACGGACCTTGCAGGAAACACCAATACAGATTCCGTTTCTGTTCGTGCACAGCCGGAGTGGTGTTTTAACGGAGTCCTTGACGCGGATCTTGGAGAAACAGGTATCGATTGTGGCGGCGATGCTACAGCTACGACGTATTGTGGCGCCTGCGATGGTTCAAGTTGCACGGAGAGCGCTGATTGTGCAAGCGGATCTTGTGCAGCGGGCGTGTGTGAATCCAATCCAATCATCACCGATGTCTCGCCGCGAGATGGTGTCGTTGGAACGTATGTGACGATTACCGGAACGGATTTTGGCGCAAATACCGGATCGATCCTCTTTACTGATGCTGCGGGAACTGGAACGGTCGAAGCGGAGATTCTCACGAGCTGTGCGGATGGATGGAGCGACATGCAAGTTGTTGTTGCTGTTCCGACTGGTGCCGGTGACGGTCCAATCACGCTTACGAATGCGGACAATATCTCCGACACGACCGACGACGATTCCGGTGAGCTCGTTCCAAACTTTGATGTGAACGATACCGTTCATCCGGGTTTGTGTTCGCTTTCGAAAACATCGGGCACGTCAACATCTGCACTGACGCTTTCTGGTGCGAACTTTGGATCAACACAGAGTACATCGACGGTTTCGTTCTCATCTACCGCCGCAGGATCGTACACCGCGTGGTCTGACAGTTCGGCGAAGGTTACGGTGCCATCGGCAACAGCGGGGAGCTACGATGTTGGCATTACGGTTGGCGGCGAAGCGTCAAACACGATTGCGTTTACCATTTCCGAGACAACATCTGAAACGGCAACAATTACGGGAATCAGCCCCTCCGAAGGTGGTATCGGTCAGTACGTCACGCTCACTGGATCGAATTTTGGAACAGCGGTAGGGACGGTGACGTTTACTGGTTCCACTGGCGATACGGCAACCGGAAGTGTCGATTTCCCAGCTGCCTGTAGCTCGGATTATTGGGACGACAACGAAGTCGTCATCATTGTTCCAGACGTATTTGATAATGGCACAGCGCTTTCTGCTGGTGCATATACCGTGAGTGTTACTCCGCGAGGCGGAACGGCATCTTCGGCTGTGAATTTCACCGTTACCGAGGCTGCTCCAACCCCTGGAATTTGTAGTATTACTTCAACCGCTGATGTGGGAGGATCCGTGACCATTGTTGGTGATAGCTTTGGACTTGCTACGGACACGGTTACGTTCTACAACGCCGTGACAAGTATCACGGCAACGTCGTGGAATAACAGCTCCATTGAAGTTGCGGTCCCAACGGGCGCGGTGACTGGTCCAGTTACTGTGACCGTTGGTGGCGTTGAGAGTAACTCGGCGAATCTTACGGTCGGAGCAGTGGTGTCAACGACTACAACTGCGATTACTGCAGCATATGCGTGGGACTTCTCAACCGGTGAGATCATGGATGTTCCGGCTGTAGTAAGCGAGTGTTCTGCGGACACGGTTTCTGCAGTGCCGTCGAATACCTATTCTGAGCAGGCTGAGATCTGTGTGAACGCAGTGGTTTACGCTGAATTCACAACATTGATGAATGAAGTGACAGTTGAAAATGCGCTTTCGGTAGTGAAATGTACCGCTGCAGTGAGTAGTCCAAGCGACGATCCATGTGCTATCACGGAAGCAGTTTCCGGAACTGCGACGGCAGCATCGTCCACATCCGCTTCGCGTGTAACGTGGATTCCTAATGTGGAATTTGATACTGATACTACCTATCGCGTTACAGTTTCGACCGCGGCGCTTTCGATTGACAGTATTGCTATGGCGCGTAACGCGACGTGGGAATTCACCACTTCGCTCTCGACAGAACATTGTGTTGTAGACCGGGTAACCGTTACGCCATCGGAAGACACGATTTCCGAGAAGTATGCCAACGCAAATTTCGCGGCAAATGCAGGAACCGGCTGCGTTGTTGTTGACAGCTCTGCGTATAAATGGAACTGGTCAAAGGGGAGCGGTTCGTACGTTGATTTTGATACGAATATTGACGACGAAGTTGACGCTGACTGCACCGCGGACCCAACGGCGTGTGCGTCCTTTGAGGCCTTCGCTGAGGGCGTTACAACCATTACTGCAACTGCCTTAAATACGAGTGGGGCCGGGAATGTTTCCGATGACGCGTCGCTTACCGTGAATTTCACCGATCCATACATTTCGAATTACGCACCAGATTGTACAGAAGCGTGTACGAACGCAGGGGTTACGGCGTCGTTCAATACTGCTATGACGCGGTCGCAGATTGAGGGTGGTGGGAATATTGTGTTGGACCATTGCTCGAACGAACTGTGCACAAACCTTGCCTTTGTGGATTCGGATCCCGATTGTACATTCGACCCTGCAGATGCGACACGTTGCACCGGCTTCGCATTCCCAGAAGAGCCTCTCGCGGCTGGTGAGTATTACCGCGTTATCGTTTCCGGAGCCGTTACAAGCACGAGTGGTGTTGCGTTGATCCGTACAAATTACGGTTCCGCATATTCGTGGACCTTCCGTGTTCGTGAAGACGGAACCGCATGTGCGGTTGAGCGGATTTCGTTATTGCCATCGAGTGCTGTTGTTGCGGCAGTAGGCGACGCGACAGCGTTTACTGTTGATGCATTCGGTGCAGCAGATTCCTGCTCAACGTCTGGTCAGCAGCTCGTGGGATCGAAATATACATGGGGATGGACGAATCCAATTCCTGACGCTGATCAAAATACCGTCACGGAAAATCATACCGCAGCATGGAAGATTGATGGTGTGTTACTCGATGGGGGATCGTTATCGATCGTTGCCGGATGTTCTGCGTCGTGTACGCCAATTGGAAGCTCGCCGGATCAAGCGGTCTGTGGCGACGGCGTACTCGATAAAGGAACTGATGGAAGTGGCGAAGAGTGCGATGATACAAATACCAGTAATGGCGATGGTTGTTCTGAAACATGCTTGCTAGAAGGGTCGCCATCATGTTCATTCACGTGTAGTTCAACTGGAGCAACGTGTACTGTAAATAGTGAATGTCAGGAAACATGTGATACGAGTACATCTTTGTGTTCGGTGAGCGGAACTGTATGCACAACGAATTCCGATTGCGCATACGTGGCCGCAACATGCGGAACGACCGGAACGAATTGCTGCGGAAACAGTCGTGTTGATGTAAAGGCTTGGACGGATACTTCGGAGGACTACGCAGAAAGCTGTGATGACGGAAACGTAGTGAATGGCGACGGATGTTCGGCGTTGTGTTTGGCGGAAGGGTCGGCGACTGTTGGTTCGACATGCGGAAATAACGACATCGCTTTTGACGACACTTCACATGCCGGAGAAGTATGTGATGACGGAAATAACGCGAGCGGCGATGGATGTTCGCGATTGTGTTTGCCAGAAGGCTCACAGAGTCTTGCACACCTTGGTGGCGCGTTGTGCGGCGATGGATTCATCACATCGCCATACGAAACGTGTGACGACGGAAATACTAATGACAACGACGGATGTTCTTCGGTCTGTATTCGTGAGGGCCTTGCAAAATGTACTGCAACCGTCACAGCGAACTGCTGTGGCAACGCCACGATAGACCAAAAGGCGGCGGACGCGACGAATGAAAATAGCGGCGGCGAAGACTGTGATCCTGCCGCGGGAGCAGAGGGCTGCACGAGTAGCTGTACGTTTGAAGGTTCGTCGGTAGAGTACGCGACGCCTTCAGTGTGTGGAGATGGTGTTGCTGGGATTGGCGAGTATGAATCTTGCGAATCGGCGAGCTTCACCGGAGACGGAAAAGACGATCCAACCCAGGTTGCGTATATGACGTCTGGTGCGGTGCTCGAAGTAAGCCCAACGACGAATCGAGCTATTGCCGATGTGACGGTTTCTATCGCCGAAGCACCTGATCTTTCCGATACTGCGAGCTTTGCGCTGACGTGTGCGGCATCGAGCGATCAAGACTGCGCGGATCCAATAACGACCGGTGTTGGTATCGCAAACTGCTGCGTGCCTCGTCCTATACTAGAATCTTCTGCGCCTTCCGGGACGTCGGTATGCCGTAATGCCGCAATCAACGGTGTGTTTTCTGAGGAGATGGAGAAGGGGTCGTTCACGTTCGAGGAATCTGCTGACGGTACAGCCACGACAACACCGTACATGTACGTGAAGTTGAATCTTTCTGGATCTCAGACGTGTCCAGACGGGTACACTACACTTGCCATGAGCAGAACAAGTCTCTTTGCACGAATCATGCAAACGATTCGTACGTTCTTTGTTGGTGAGGATGCAGAAGCCGCTGCAGCTGCTGGCGCTGCGAATTCTGGAGATTGTATTCTGCGAATCGATTCATACGCACAGACCGACATGGGTGATGGAACGTTTAAGGTGTCCCTGAATTATAGTCAGGCACTCGAAGCAAGCTCGAGCTATACGTTGGTGTTTGTGGGTGACGACGATAGAACGGACGCCACTACAGAGGGAATCACCTCCAAGCTCGGTGCTGGCATGGCCGGTACGCAGTCGGTGACGTTCACTACGGGGACGGATATTTGTACGCTCGATGCGGTGGTTGTTGAAGACACAGATCAAACAAGTCCAAATACATTTACCACAACAGGGGAATCGCACATGTTTACCGCAACGCCGGTGTCGTATAGCAATAGCACACGTCAGGAAATCACTAGCATCCCAGGCGTATACAGCTGGACGTGGTCTGGCTGGGAGAGTGCGGATACCACGCTCTTTACCGCTGCACAGGGCGATGCATCGGCGCTTGACACTGCCACGGTTTCCGCGGTTGGCGACAACGGTGATTCTACGGTTATCGCGACAGCAACGGTGACAGACTCCGCGACTTCTGCTCAGGCCTGTAGCGTTTCAACCACACAGAGTTGTTCGGTTGATGCAGATTGCCCGGGCACGGAAACGTGCGAAACCGTAACATCCACGGTCAGTGGATCTGCTGATGTTACCGCGCTTCTTTGCGAGAACCCATGGCCGTCACTTTCGTCGTACCCATGGACCGACGACGCATCTGGTGATTCTGGAGTTTCGGAGCTTCCAGGCGGATACATGAATTTCTCGGTGGCATATTGTAAGGATTATGGTTCCGATTCTGGATCCTGCAGCGTAACCACAACAACGTCTTGTAACGCAGATAGTGATTGCCCGGCGAGCGAAACATGTTCGCTGCACGATTTCTCGGACGATCTTCCAGATGTAAACGTAGTTCTTGCTCCAACGTCGCCATCAAGCAAGGTGTTGAAGGAATATCTCTTCGAAATCGACGCGGCATCTTCTTCAGCGTCGGCGAACGATGCGGGGGATGTGATTGGTGTGCGTGTGTTGAGTAACGCGGATTTCTTGAGTCCAATGGCGTGGTATGAGAGCCAAGGATTCTCTGGAAGTCCGTCGGGAACAACCGTTGATGGATTCCAGGCCGTTACTGACGAGCGCTCAACATATATCGCGATGGCGAATGCGACAGCCGGCGGTTTGTATTCAAATATTCTCGTTATTTCCTACAATGAAGGCGCATCGATGGTTACTCAAGAGGTCTATAACCAAATGCTGGAGAATATTCATTTCTTAACGAACGTTACGGATACCGCAGTGTGTAGCGTGACTGCAACCACCGCGTGTACATCGGATGCGCAGTGCCCTTCTGGCGAAACGTGTCTTGATGATAAGGCAAAAATCATGCGCGATACTGCTCGTCTTGGAGATTTGAAGGATATCTCGATCGCGGTTGCTGCGTATGGATCGGACAACGGAACCTGCAGTGTGACAACAGCACAGACATGTTCCGATGATACCGACTGTCCAAGCGGAGAAACGTGCGAGGAAACTGTGCCGACGCTTCCGTCCGGCACTGCAGTTCGGGCGCTTGCATCGAGCGCATGGGCATCCTGGTCTGAATCTCTGGGCGGCGCACTCGATGCATCGTCGCTTCCAACGGATCCGTTGAACGCTTATGCCACGTGTTCGGGATACGATTCTGCGACGTGTGTAAACCAGACGAGTGGTGCGTATTCCTGTCCGGATGGATCGTATGTGTATCATTATCGCGCGGTTGGTTCGCGCGATTACGAGCTTGCAACAGAATTGGAATATACTGCTTCGACCTGGGTGAATCATATCGACGACGATGCAACAGATGCCGTGACGTATTACACGTCGTCCTACTGCGACGGCGATGTGTACGGCACATCAAGCTCTTGTGGCGACGGCATCATTGGTGTGAATGCGGACGGCGTTACGGAAACCTGTGAAATTGGCGATGTTCAGGCGGCGACATGTACAACGGCCGACGGCGCTTCGGGTATAGCGAATGCAGAATGCAATGGCACATGTACGGGATACGATGTGGTTGCTGCCGATGCAACGTGTAGCGCAGACTCTTGTGGCGACGGTGTGGTGAACGGTACGGAGATTTGTGACGACGGCGCGATGAATGGTGAATACGGTTATTGTGGAGACCTGTGTGATTACGTTACAGCTACATTCTGTGGCGACGGTGTGATTTCCGGTGGTGAGGCGTGCGACTGTGGTGATTCAAACGCAACAACCGCGCTCACGGATTCGAAACCATATAGCGGAAGCGTTGGGTCGTGTATTGGTCGTAATGGAACATACGGTGCAAATCCAAACACCACCTGTGCATGGGATTGTTCCGGGGCAGCGAGTTCTTGCGGCGATGGTGTTCTCGATTCTGGAGAAGAGTGCGACGGATCAAACGTGCGATGGGAGGCGAAGCTGTGTAATAATCTCGCCCCTATTGTTGGCGGAAGACAATACACGGCGTGTACCACGAGCGATGACTGTGGTGGGTTGGCGTATGGTCTTGAAACGTGCGGCGGAGGCGGATACGACATCTGCGGTGGAGATGGATATTCTCCAATTTGTATTGCGGGAGATGCGGAGAAGATTGGCGACTTGTGTGTTGATGATTCGAATTGTGGTACGGGTGGCATCTGTTCAGCGGTGGATTACCCGGTGTCCCGATTACAGACCTGCTCGGATAGCGGAACAAGTGGCGATACCTGTACGTTGAGCTTGCCGGAAGTGCAGTGCAGTAGCGGAAGTACGTGTGGCGATGGCGTTGTTAATACGAATGAGGAATGCGACGACGGAAACGACTCCTCGACTGACGACTGTACAACGACTTGTACGTTGAACGTGTGTGGCGACGGATACATTTACGACAGCGTTGAGGAGTGCGATCAGGGCACAGAAAACGGTGCAGCTTGCGACTCTGCGTATGAATCTACGTGCACTGCATGTTCCACGAGCTGTTATTACACTACGTCTTCTGGTGAATTCTGTGGCGATGGCGTAGTAAATGGTGGTGAATTCTGTGATGGCGCCGATGTTCAATACACGTGGTACAACGGATACGATTCCGCGCATGCAGATTCGTCGTACACCACGAATGGTTCATGCGATACTCTCGAGGATACGTGGTTTGATACTGTTAGTGGCATTACATACACCTGTCGCCAAGTTGGTATGTGTAATGGAGGGAGCCAAAATGGAAATTATTGTACTACAGGATCCGGTCTTGCGATCGATGACGACACGACATCATGTGGCTACGGACTCGGATATGACTGTGTGATGCCGGTCTGTGATGCGTCGTGTGCGTCGACGTGCCCAACGTCAACTTCGAATATCGATCTTCTTCTCACGGGCAATCAGGCCGGCGCAGGCGGCGCGAACGATGTCGATCTGTACTCATACGACTCATCGAGCACCTCAAGCCTTCCAAATGCCGCAACCATCATGGTTCCTGCCTGTACTGTTGCTGGAAACCTCGTCGCAGATGTCGACTTTAGTAATGCAAATCCGCCAGACGTGTACGTGGTGTTTGTAACGGACACGTCGGGATCGATGAGGACAACCACCGCTGGAACGTGCGCGGCTTCCGGCGCATCGTGTACATCAAGTCCATCATGCGGAGGAAGCGATACGTGTGTTGGCACTTCAACGCGTATGGCCGTCGCAATCGCAAGTTTGAAAGAGGCTGTCGCGACATTGTTTGATGAGCTTGGAGATAAGGTTCATATCGGTCTTGTGAGTTTCTCTACGGATTCCACTGTTGGAACTAAGGATGAGAGTGAAAACTTGATTTTCCTTGGCGAAGACGACGAAACAACGTTAACCGGTTCTGATGGAGTTGGCGGGTATGTTGCGGACGGAGACACCTGGACCAAAGAAGGTCTTGAGGACGCAATGGCGCTGTTTGCGGCAAATCCTGATTCGTACAGTGCAAATACTGATCGCATTGTGGTGTTAATGAGTGATGGACAGCCATCGGTTGGCCACGAGCCGGATGGTGGGGTGATGACGGTGCTTGAAGACGGAACGGAGCTGTACTCTCTTGGGGTGACAACGACGGGAACGCTCCTTACGGATATGGATCGCTGGTCCTCGAATACAATCTGTGAGGGGACGGAGTCGTCGATTTACTCCTGTGACGTCGACGAAATCTCGACGGAAACAACATACGATTCGAGTGAAGACTATAACGACAGCAATCTTCTTGACTACTCATATGGCGGTAGCACATCAAGCGAGCTTTCTGGAGCGTACACATCGATTATCGATTCCATTACGAAGGGCCAGGCGGTGTTGCTTTCGTCTTCTGGCGGTGTGATATCGGTGGATCGCGGTGAGGTTGACGATTCGCATAACATTGTTCTGCCGTGGCCAAGCGGCTTCGCGTGCGATGGTACGAACGAAGCTGAGGTGCCGATTCAGATTACGTTCCGCGGAGACGGCACGATCAACGTGAGCAATGTGAGAGTGGATTACTGCGCACCTTGAGGCATCGCCGAGTGAGATGAGCGATCGCTGCGCTTGAGCGATCGGGATTACCCTTGAGCGATTTGAATGCAATGGTCAATCTCTCTCACTCGCTCAATTCGCTCGTGCGCAGCACTCGCTCAAGGCGTCATCGCCGATCGCTCAAATCGTTCAACTCCTTACTATGCCAATCGATCCCAATAACCAGAACTATTTTTCGCTCGACGAGCAGACGCCTGTTGTTTTGCCGTGGTGGAAAGTGCGAAAGAACCAGATGCGCATACTGGCGGCGGTTGGGATTGCGGTTGGCGTCGGGATTGTAGGCTATTACGGCTATCAAACGTATTCACTCACGCATGTTGATGTTGCGAAGGTAGATCAGGCGAAGAACATTATTGCGAACGCCGCGGCATCGTGTGCGACCGATAAAGATCCAAAGGCGTGTGAAGATCGTGCGCGATCCGATGCGGCGCGGACTACCGGACAGTCGTCGGTATGTTCGGGATTGTCCGATAAGAAACTGACGAATTGTGTTACGTTGATTGCGATGGATTTGGGAGATAAAGACGTTTGCGCGGTGCTTTCGGGGTCGGATCAATCGAAATGTGAGAATGAGGCGGTCTTTGCTGCAGCAACAAGGGCAGGGGACTACGGCATGTGTTCGTCGATTACAGACGACACGGTGAAGACGACGTGTGAAGCGCAGCTTGTGTCTGTGGTTATTGCTGCTGGCGAGTGTGCGAAATACGGAATCGACGACACTGTTTGCGGATTCCAAGTTAAGCTCGACGCGGTGGTTGCGAGTGGAAATCCTTCTGGCTGTGCACAGTTTAGTGATGAACAGATGGCAACGTGCGAAGATATGTTCTCCTCGCTTGATCAGGATGGCGATGGACTCTCACTCCTCGCGGAATACAAGCTTGGAACGTCTGATACGAATGCGGACACGGACGGAGACGGGTATACTGATAATCAGGAGGTTGCATCTGGTCATGACCCACTCAAATAATCCATATGTTTGACGAAGAACCGAAAGATATTTTTGAAAAGGTTGTGCCAATGGCGCCATCAGTGGAACCGCAGCCAAATCAGGCTCCGCCACCGATCGCGCCTCCACCAACGCGCTTGCCGCCATCGTATGGTGCTGCGCCGTCTATGGCGCCAATGCCAGAATCGCGGGGTAGTGGGGGAAGTATGAAGGTTGTCCTCATTGTTGTTGGGATATTAGTGATCTTTGGCGTTTCCGGATTCTTCGCGTATCGCATCATGGTTCAGCCTGCAACTGATGGAAGTGTTGTCGGGGCGGTTCCGGATAATGGGGTTACTACGGGTACGCCAGCGACAACTCCGTCAACGACTACTCCAGAAACACCTGAACCGGAGCCAACAACGCAGGCGCCGGTGCAGACCACGAATCCTGCATCGCTTCTCGATAGTGACGGCGATGGATTAACAAATGCGCGTGAACTCGAGGTTGGCACATCGGTCACCAAAGCAGACACTGATGGCGACGGGCTCGGCGATCGCGAGGAAGTTGAGGTGTACGGAACCGACCCGCGAAAGCCAGACACTGATGGTGATGGATATTTGGACGGACAAGAGGTTTCCGGCGGGTACAACCCAAATGGTCCAGGAAAGCTTTTCACGGTACCGCAAGGAAGCTAAGAACTTCCCCAATTGGTCTCTTTTCGACTTACTTCGTCGCAAATTCGCTCAACGTACCATAAAGTACGCCTCGCGATCTTTGCTCCTCGTTCATCGAAACTAGCCTCAATTGAGAAAGTTCTAATCAATACTTATGAGTTTTTTCGGAGGAAAGAAATCCGCGGTCGTTGTTTCGGAAGCTCAAGAAGCAAAGCCGGAGGATTTGGGCGTGGTGATTCACGTGATGCCGAAAGACTTTTTTGGAAAAGAGGCGAAGCTTCGTGTTGAGGCTGCACCGGTTGTCGCGCCTCCGGTGGTTGCTGCGCCAATCGCGCCAAGACCCCCACTCGCTCCATTGTCGGCAAAGCGTCGTGTTCCAATTGCCCTGTGGGTTGTGCTTATTCTTGTTGTTCTTCTTGGAGGCGGTGCTGTGGCATACGTAATGCTGACAAAAACACCTCGGCAAACTGTTGTAACACCGCCTCCGGTGACGACACTTCCAGCAACCACCACGCCAACACCAGTCGTAACAAAGCCAACCACCCCAACGGCCCCAACGCAATCAAAGGATAGCGATAGCGATGGCCTTACCGATATTGAGGAGCGCATGTATGGAACAGACTATCGTAATCCGGATTCTGACGGTGATACTTTCCTTGACGGGAACGAGGTGTTTCATCGCTACGACCCGAACGGGCTCTCTCCTTCAACGCTTTTGGATACCGGCGCAGTAAAAATGTTTTCCGATACAACGCTCCCATTCACAGTTTTTTACCCTACGAGCTGGAAAGCATCGGTTGATGCCGCAACACGTACCGTGACATTTAAAACTCCGAACCTCGCCTCGGTTATTGTGACGTGGGGCACAAAGGAAAAAGATCTTACGGTGGAGGACTGGGTGCTCAAAAATGTGAAAGACGCAGATATCACCACGCTCAAGGCGTCGTATACCAAAGAAGGGTATTACACATTGCGGAGCAAAGATGATCTTGTTGCGTATCTTGATCTTGGCACCGCGGTGTACACCATGACGTATAGTTTGAACGGGTCCACAGAAATTTCCTACATCCAAACGTTCGCCATGATGGTGAATAGCTTTCATATCTCCCCATGATTACCCTTGATGTTGTAGACGATAGCGTTCCAGAATCTTCGCAACTGCCCGAAGGAACATACCATCGGATTGTTGAAGTTTTCGGAGAGCGTTTGCCGACGGTTCAAGGAACGATTGGGGTTTCTTATGTGGACGACGCGGAGATTCGTCGGTTGAACCGAGTGTATCGACAGAAAGACGTGGTGACCGACGTTCTTTCCTTCGCGTCGGACTTCGCCGATCAGACCGGAATGCTTGGTGATGTCGTAATTTCATTTGATCAAGCCGTTCGGCAAGCGGAGGAAGGCGACATCGAACTTGAGCTCGTTGATCTCATTGTTCATGGCATTCTTCATGTGCTCGGACACGATCACGAGAAGCCGGAAGACGCCGCGATCATGTTTCCGTTACAAGATTCCCTTGTTGGTGCTGTTTTATGATTTCTCTCAAAGGATTTTGGAAGAGTTTTGTGCATGCAGTTCGAGGAATTGTGCGAACTGCGGAAGAGGAACAGAGCTTTCGATTGCAGATGCTGGCTGCTGCGATTGTCTTTGGTTTAATGATCGTGATGCCGACGTTGCAGATTTGGGAACGCGTGACGCTGACGCTGATGGTTGGGGCTGTGCTTGTTTTGGAAATTATCAACAGTATTTTTGAGCGTTTAGCCGACGCAGTGGAGCCTCGGGTGAGTCCGATGGTGAAAGAAATTAAGGACATGATGGCGGGCGCTGTCTTGTTGACCGCAATCGCCTCGGTATTCGTTGGTTACCTTATTTTCTGGCCGCACATGGAGCCGACACTCGCCGCGCTCTGGAAAGCTTGGTAGAACCTCCTCCTTCGGCCCATTTTCGACTCAGATCATCGGAAACTCGCTCAACGTACATATGAAGTACGCCTCGCGAGATTTCCTCGATCTTCATCGAAACTGGTCGCGAAGGAGAAGGCTCTACTATGTTATAATTCTGTTCGAGTTATGGCGGATGAAATTCTCACTGGCCTTGATATTGGATCGTCTACCATTCGGGTGGCGGTTCTTCAGATGATGCCTGGCGAAGACGGGAAGCCCCGCCTTCATGTGATTGGTGCAGTTTCGTCGCCGAGTTTTGGCGTGCATCGGGGTACGATTTCGAGTCTGGAGGACGCGGTGTCATCCATTTCGAAGGCGCTCGAAAAGGCGGAGCGCATGACGGGTGTTGCCATTAATAGTGCCTGGGTTGGCATTGCCGGCCAGAGTATTTTAGTGCAGGAGAGCAGGGGGGTGATTGGTGTTTCCCGAACCGATGCGGAGATGCGAGAGGAAGACGTTGAGCGCGCCATGGAAGCCGCTCGAAGCGTTGCGACGCCAACGAATTACGACATTCTTCATGTTATTCCAAAGAGTTTTACGGTAGACGGACAGCGCGGCGTGAAAGATCCAGTGGGAATGAACGGTATTCGGCTCGAGGTTGATGCGCTGATTATCGAGGCGCTTGCGTCGCATATTAAAAATCTCACCAAGAGCGTGTATCGCACCGGCCTTGATATTGACGATTTGGTATATACGCCACTTGCAACTGCGGAGGCTGTGCTGACACAGCGGCAGAAAGAACTTGGTGTGTGCGTGCTGAACGTTGGCGCGTCGTCGACCACATTGGCGGTATTTGAGGAGGGCGATTTACTCCATACCGCCGTGCTTCCATTTGGCGGTGACCATATTACCAACGATATCGCGATAGGGCTGCGAACATCCATCGACGTTGCTGAGAAGGTGAAAATGCAATACGGCCAGGCGTTGCCAGACCGCGTGGATCGAAAGGCGCAGTTCGCGCTCGCCGACTTTGGCATCGAGGGTGAGGAGATGGTAAAACAGCGATTCATCGCCGAAATTATCGAAGCTCGGCTTGAGGAGATTTTTGAAGCCGCCGATAACGAACTCCGCAAAATCGACCGTTCCGGGATGCTTCCGGTCGGCGCCGTGCTCACGGGAGGATCGGTGAAGCTCGAAGGCGTCGTCGAAGTGGCGAAGCGCATCCTTCGATTGCCGTGCTCCCTTGGAATCCCTACAAGCGTCTCGAGCGTTATCGATGAGGTTCACGACCCGGCATTCGCGACGGCCATTGGTTTGGCTGTTTGGGGAAACGCGATTCGTGGAGTTGGAAAAGGAAAATTCTCCCTCGGCTCTCTCTTGAAATTCAAATCCGTAGACAAAGTCGCCGACCAGCTAAGAAAGTGGATGAAATCCCTGGTGCCATAGAATTTAGAGTTTTTGTTGCAGTGCCACTCTTTTTTTGATTCAATTCCTGTGCACAGAGGTTCAACATGCGTAACACGCTTCGGCTGGTTCTCCAGGTTCTCGAGATTCCTTCTCTGATGTTCCTTGGCGGGATGATGACGGTGGTGGGTTTCCCCACCTCTGGATACAACCTGGCGCTCAAGACCGTCTTCGATATTGGATCGCCTGAGTTCATGCGCACTCTGGTCTTTGTCGTGATTACGGTCGTGCTCGTCCTTCGTATCCGTATGGCGGTGAACGCCTGGCAATCGGGGCGCTGCAAGGAACGGATTCATCTGATGGCCGACGAGAACGCTCGGTGGCTCTCGGGGACGGGCGCTAGCCATCTCATCGCAGAGATGCGAATGAAGTTTCTCCGTGCAGAGGAATCGGAATACGTTCTGGAGGAGATGCAGCCGTTGGAGGCTTGGTGGATTAAATTCCTCGCGGAAGAGGCAAATCGATCCAGCTACCCCACGGTCAAATCTGTACTCGCCGATCGTGCGGTGTCTCTGGCAAGGGAAACCGGCTGCTGGTCGGCCCTCATGACCGAGACCCCTGCATTTTTGCGGGAACATTTGACTGGTCAGCTCGATGCACTCAACGCCAAATACGCAAAAGACAAAGAGTTCTCAAGCTTCCTGGTCTGGATGGTAGAGAACTGACGCCCCAACGACGATGCCCCGCGGACTCTTTCGAATCCGCGGGGCGAACTGTTTTAAGAGATCGTCGATAAGGTTGCCGACCAGCTCCGGAAGTGGATGAAGTCGTTGGTGCCATGAGGGGACGACATTGAGCGAATTGAGCGATCGGCGGTTACGCCTTGAGCGAGATGAGCGACGGCCTGAAATTACGCAAATTCACTCGCCCATTTCGCTCGGGAGGTAATCCTCCCCTCGCTCAAGGCGTAATCGCCGATCGTTCACAAGAATTTGGCTTTCACTTGCCAAATTTTCATTTTTCTGATTGAATATTCTCGTGATCACATAGGAGTTCGTGCATGCTCAAGTTCCTCCGTTTCGCACTCGCCTCCCCGTTCTTCCTCATCCCCACCTGCCTCGTCGTTGGGGCCTTCGTTTCCGCGACCGACCCGGATTTGGCGCAGATTCTGAGCGCCCAGGCGTTCAAGCTCTTGACGCCGGAAGTGGGTCCGGTCGTCTTCCAGTACGCCGTGTACGTCCTCTTGGCGTTTGCCGGCTTCGATGTCGGCTGGTACCTCTCCGGTGCTTCGGCTCATGCCGAGTGCCGTGAAGAGCTGGAGCCCTTGAGCGGCGAGCTCTTTGACGAGCTCCCCGACGCCGACGCTCAACTCGAGGTGGAGGAATACAGTGTCTGGGCAGAAGCGCGCATGAATCCGTGGCGCAGTTTGCTCGAGGATGTTGACGAGAGCGGTCTTGTCGGCGATATCGGGTCGTTGTTTTTCCCAGGCGAAAAGGAGTCCCGCGATCATGCGGCGCATCGTCAGGACATCGTGATGATGCTCTGGCTGGTGGGACAGGCCGAACGCTTCGCTCGGCAGGAAAGCGCGGATCCTGCGGGGAACTCTAGGAAGATCTTCCGCTTCCTCGAGCAGGCGTTTCGCGTCGCTGGCGAACGGAATGCCTGGAGCGTGATGCGGATCAACCCCGGTTCCGAGATCGTACTCGTGCCGTTCTTCCTCGATCAGGAAAGGGGCCTCACTGGAACCTGGGGTGGTTCGCATGACCACACCGGTGCCTTCACGGAGTTCGCGACCTGGGCCGCCTCCACAACGATCCCCCCGTCCGGCGCCTCCGCCGGGCCCTGACCTGTTCCACAACCCACGCCTAGCCGGTTGTATGTAGCGACCGGTCAACGTCGCTCCGCGGACTCTCTCGAGTTCGTGGGGCGATTGCTTTTCTGTTCCTCGCCCATTTTGCTCAAGGTGTAGCCGCCGATCACTCATAAAACTTGGCTTTACCTTGCCAAATTTTCATTTTTGTGATTGAATTCTTTGGCCATCTCTGCACTCCACTTTCCTGGAAGGACCCATGTTTCTGCTCCTGTTCCTCAAGCGTCTCTTCTCCCGTCCCGAGTTCTTCATTCCCGTCCTGTTGGCCGTCGGCGCCTTCTGGGCTGCGACCAACCCCGGATTCGCCGCGTCTCTGAACGCCTTCGCGCTGTCCCTCTGGACGCCGGAGGCCGCGCCGGTGATCCTCTCCTCCGTCGCGAGCGCCCTCCTGTTCCTCGCCACCGGATCCTTCGTCTACTCCCTTTTCGGTTGGCGGCGCAAGCCCGTCGATCCGGTCGCTGTGGAGGCGCGTCGCGTGGAAGTTGAGCGTTTGGCCGCTGCGAAGCGTGCAGCGTGGGAGGCCTCTCGTGTCCAGATCTGGCGCGGGATCCTGGAGGGATTCATGGACGAGGACGCCCTCTCCGAGCTGAACTCGATCCTCCGGCTCCAGGACAACGAGGGTTTCGCAGATGCGGTCGATCGCCAGAATAGCCTCGTCATGGTCTGGCTCCTCCGCTGGGCGATCGGTCGCTCGGCGGCCGAAGACGCCGGTTCGAGCGACGCCCAGGCGAAGATCCATCGCGCCGTGGACCGGGTGCTCTGCGTCGCTGCCGAGCAGAACGCCTGGCTGAGCATCACCTACGTCTCCGGCGCCAAGAACGTCGTCCGTCCGGTGTTCCTCGGGCAGGCCAAACAGTACGAACGCCGGTGTTCGGGGAGTACGGCCTTCACCGGTTTCGCCATCTGGCTCGCGCAGTCCTGATCGGGTTCGGTCGGTTCTACAACCCACGCCCGGCCCGTCCCACCCACCCACCCGCCCCCCCCCCCCCCCC